>ULRH01040628.1_pt1 | contig 60881 bp, 94 predicted proteins | sample 1955271 | NCBI WGS metagenome assembly ULRH01 (sample SAMEA4835677, study PRJEB28245) | human gut metagenome | biome: gut microbiome; material: fecal sample | place: Denmark | collected 2008 | reverse complement strand
GGAAGAGCGTTAGGATTTTGCGGATTTGGAATTGATGGTGGAATAGCAAGTGGACAAGATATGCAAAAAGTAGAACAATTCAAACAAAAAAATAGAAAAGAAGAAATATATAGCAATATGTACATAAGCTACGATGAAGCAACAAAGATAGTTAAAACAGCAATAAACGAATTGTGCAGAAAACAAGGAATTGTAGTAAGTGATTTATCTTTAAAAATAAATCAGGAAATATGGAGTAGTTTAGAAGAATTAAATTTGCAACAACTAAAAAGATTGGAATATGAGTTAAGCAAAATAAATAATAAAACACATAAATGGCATGAATTATATAATCAAAATTCTAAAATAAAAATAGTAGTTCCAGAAAATCAAGAAGTTATATATAGGTCTAGTCATTATATGTTTGGACAAGAAGCTTTAAAGCAAGCTGGAGATGATGAATTACTGAAAGGGCAAATAATTGATAACTATTTAGAATTAGGAACAGATTTAACAAAAGTTATTGAGTAGGTGATTAAATGCAAACAACAGGAATATTAGAAGAAATAAATATAGATTACAAGACAGGAAAACCTAAAATAAGCTTTTTGATTAATGATAAGGACAAGTTATCAGACATAGAACAATTAAAAGGCTTAAAATTAAAAATTGAAGCAAAGAAATACATAAAAAAGAGAACAACTAATGCTAATAATTATTTTTGGAAACTTTTGCAAGAAATATGTGAATTAGCAGATATAGATACAATTGAAGAATACAAAAGAAGAGTAAAAGAACTAGGAATATTCAGAAGATTCAAAATAGAAAAAGACAATGTAAACACCTTTGAAAAAATGTGGACAGCACAAGGAATAGCTTGGTTTTGTGAAATAGCAGATACAACATACATAGGGGATACAGAGTTTAAAATTATTAATGCTTATTATGGATCAAGTTCGTTTAACAGTAAGCAAATGGCAAGGCTTATAGACGGAGTAGTACAAGATTGTAAAGTTTATGGAATAGAAACAAAACCACAAGCAGAAATAGATAGTTTATTGAAAGAATGGGATAAGAAATGATAGTAACAGATTTAAGTAATAGTTTTAATCCTTGCCAAAAAAATATACAGAAAAACTCAAAGAAAAATGTAAAAAAGAGTGAAGAAGAATTTTGTATTATGCCCAAAAGCAAATTATATAGCACGGTAAGAACAGAAATATATTGTGAAAGACACGAGGTTTATTTTTCAAAGGCTTACAGACAAAAGAGTATAAATGATGGCTTGATAGTATTTTTGATGAGAAAAGACCATCGTGGAACGAATGGAGTACATGGCAAAAACGGAGACAAATTAAACAGACAATTAAAAAGAATAGCTCAAAAAGCTTGGTGCAAATATTACAACAAAACAAAAGAAGAATTTATCAGAGAATATGGAAAAGCAGGCAACTAGGGATTAGACATAAGTTTAATCCCTAATATTTTACTAAAAAGGTGGGAGATATGGAAGATAAAAGCTATGTGAAATTATTTAGAAAAATATTAAAGTCTCCCATTTGGGAAAATGAAAAAGCATTGAAAGTTTGGATATGGTGTTTGATAAAAGCAACGCATATTGAAAGAATGCAATTAGTCGGACAACAAGAAGTTCAACTAAAAAAAGGTCAATTTGTATTTGGAAGAAAAAAAGCTAGTCAAGAATTACAAATGACAGAGAGCATGGTTTACAGATATATGAAAGTTTTAGAAAAGTTACAAATGTTAAATATCAAACCGAACAACAAATTTTCAATTGTAAGTATTGAAAAATGGGAAGATTATCAAATCGAAGAATTAAAAACGAACAGCAAATTAAACAACAAACGAACAACAAATGAACACAAACAAGAATGTAAAGAAATTTATATTACTTTATTTAATAAATATAAAGAGCAAATCGAAAAAGATTTTACTAAAAAAACAAGAATCATATCAAAATGTAAAGAATGTTCAGATTATGCTTTACTAACACAAGAAGAACAAGACGATTTATTTTACGATTTAATGAGTGTAGATATGGACAAGAAGTTTAGGTAAGGAGTGATAAACAAATGAAGATAACTCAAAAGGACAGAATTATAAATTATATACGACAGTTTGGAAGTATAACAAGTTGGGAAGCATATCAAGATTTAGGAGTAATGCAGTTAGGAGCAAGAATTGATCAACTAAAAAAAGATGGATATGAATTTACAACAGAATGGGTACAAAAAAAGAATAGATTTGGAGAAGATGTAAGTTTTAAAAAATATTATTTATCGGATATGGTAGCTCAAAATATGAGTCGTATTCCAAGAATAGATTAGGAGGAATTATGGATAAAATAAATGTTAATTTATATGGAGGAAAAAGTATATTTGGTGGAAGAGAAACACCATTAGAAGCTGAAATGACATATTGCGATAAATATAAAAATTGTAGTTTCTATAAACAAGGAAAATGTTTTAGTGCAGGAAGGTGGCAACAGAACTGTAAATTTGGAAAAAAAGTTAGACAAAAAGGATATACAAGTAGAGCTCTAAAATACAACGATTTTAGAGATAAATACAGAAAAGATGAATGTTACAACAAGCTAGATGAACCAAATAATACAATTGGAAAAATAGAAGATACATTCGTAATAAATGTTAGGTACTTACATGAAAAAGAAGGTGGAGGATATGAAATTGAAACAAATATATTTTCACACCCATTAATTTATATAAATGAAAATGACTTTAAAAATGAATTAATATCATTAATTTGCGATGGAAAACCAAGGACATTTATGGATAATGCAGTTATAAAAGACTATCAGGAAAAAACTGTGCCTAGATTCTTATATGAATTAAAAACAGAGTTTACAGATATTTATAACAGATTTATAACGCAGTATCCTGAATATAGAGAAAAGCAATTAAATTTTATTGGAAGAACAGCTTATATATACTCTTTAAGAGATGGTATTGAATTAAAAAGCAATTATTCAGACGGAGCAAAGTTTGTTAAAGAAGGAGAATACTTAAAAAGTACAACTAACTATAATGGTTCATTTATGCCATTTAATGCGAAAGAGGCGGATATAAGGCTTAAAATAGATAAAAAGATGAGTGTAAAAATAACAGACAACAGTATGGTAGATGAAAATACAATCTTTAAAGATTAAGGAGAGAGCTTGTGAAATATAATTATCCACCGTTAGAACGGTAAATGTGTAAAATGTAGAGGCTGTAATAGGCTTGAATTAGAAAACTTCAAACGGAGTTTGGAGATGTGAAAATTACATAGAAAAGGAGCTAAAGAAAAGTGAACAAATACAGAAATAAAAAAGTAATAGTAGACGGAGAAGAATTTGACAGCAAGAAAGAAGGAAATAGATATAAAGAATTAAGACTGTTAGAAAGAGCAGGAGAAATAAGCAACTTAGAACTACAACCAAGATTTTTATTACAAGATAAATTTAAGAAAAACGGTAAAACTTACAGAAAGATAGAATATGTAGCGGACTTTAAGTACATAGAAAACGGTAAAAAAATAGTAGAAGATGTAAAAGGAATACAGACAGATGTATTCAAATTAAAACATAAGATATTTGAAAAAGTTTACCCAGATCTGGAACTAAGAATAATTAAGTAGGAGGAGAAGAATAATGAGTCATTTTACAGTAGCAGTTATAACTGCAAAAAAAGAAAAATTAGAGGAAATGTTAGCATCTTATGATGAGAATTTAGAAGTAGAACCTTATATAGAGAGAACAAAAGAAGAAATAATCAAAGAAGCAAGAAAGCGAAAAGAAGATTATTCTAAAGAACAAAAAGAAGGAAAAGAATTAAGTGATTGGCAACTAAAATATATAAATGCCGAAAACGACGAAGAATTATATAAGGCTGAAATAGAGGAATACGAAACTTATGATGAACAGCGGAAATGAATTAAGTACATATAATCCAAATTCGAAGTGGGATTGGTATTCAGTAGGTGGAAGATGGAGAAATTCATTGTTAACTAAAGAAGATAATGAAGATGTAATATCAAAAACTAGCTTAGAAGATTTAATAAACCAAGGAAGCAATTTAAGAAAAGAATCTCCAATAGGATATAAATGGGTAGATGGTGCAAGAATAAAAGACATAGACTTTAAAAAAGCTATTGAATTTAAAAATACATATAACAAAGCAATTAGGTTTTGGGAAACTTATGTGGAAGGAAAAGAACCATTAACAGAAGTGGAAAAAGAGGATATTAAGTGGGAAGTTTATAAAAAAGAATATTATATAGAAAGATATGAAACAAAGGAAAATTATGCAAAGATGCAAAGTACATTTTCTTGTTGGGCATTATTAGATGAAACAGGCTGGTATGAAAAAGGAAAAATGGGCTGGTGGGCTATGAATGATAGTACAAAAGATAGTGAACAACTATTCTTAGAAAAATTTACAGAAACAATTAATAAACCAGAAAATCAAGACAAATACTTAATTGTAGTAGATTGCCATATATAAAGTAGGAGGAGAAGATGAATAGAAAATATTATAAGAGAATAAACAATTTAGATATAGCTTTAGAAAAAACAAATCATAAATATGTAATGATTAATCAATGGGCAAGAGACAACAGTCATAAATGGGGAATTGCAAGTTTTGAATATGATGAAGATGGAGACTACTGGTATTTACGAACCTATGGAAATTTTAATCCTAATGTAGATTGGTATGACTTTGGTTGCTTAGTACAATTAGGTTATAAATGGATTAAAGACGGTTGCTTATACGATAATCCAGAGTTATTAGGAGGAGAATAGATATGTTAAAAACATTAATAGGAAGAAGAGTAGTAACATATGATGGACATATTGGAGTAGTGATAAAACATTTTAAACCAACAGGAAGAGATATGACAGTACATATAAAACAAGATGATGGGCGAATATGGTATTGTCCTGAAAATAATATTGTAGAAGTAAAGGAGTAACTATGTATTATTGTTTATTTGAACAAAGCGGAACATTCAAAAATGAATTTAAAAAACTTCGGATATGAAGCAGTTGATTATGATATACAAAATAAATTTAATGAAACAGATGTAATAATAGACTTATTCAAAGAAATAGAAAAGGCATACAACAAAGAAGAAAGTATATTTGATAACATAACCGAAAAAGACACAATATTAGCATTTTTTCCTTGTGTACGTTTTGAAGACCAAGTGCAGATGCACTTTAGAGGAACAGCATTTCAACAAAAGAAATGGACAGATGAGCAGAAATTAGAGAATGATTTAAAACTACATAAAGAATTAGATTTAATGTATGAAACAATAACAAAATTAGCAATAGTGTGTATTAGAAAGAATTTACCGCTAATAATCGAAAATCCGTATACAACAACACACTATTTAACAAAGTATTGGGCTATACCGTCAAAAGTTATAGATAAAGATAGAACTTTGCGTGGAGATTACTACGAAAAGCCAACACAATACTGGTTTATAAATTGTGAGCCACGTTACAATATGATTTTAGAAGCTTACAGTTGGAACAAAAAGAAAACAATCTGCAACACAAGTAGTAAAACAGAAAGAAGTTTAATCTCAAATGAATATGCAAACAGATTTATAAGAGAATTTATATTAGAGAGGAGTAAATAAGATATGAGTAAAGAGGAAATATCTAAAGAAACAAAAAATACTTTACAAAATTGTTGGGTTATGACAACAAATCACAAACTAGATAATGAAAATAGAAAATTAAAAGAAGCTATAACTGAAATATTAGATAAAACTATGACTTCAACAGAAAAAAGCGAATATTGGTATAAGTATTATATAGAACATAAACAATACAATGATGATTTAGAATATAACAAAAAAATATTAAAAGACTGGTCAAATATTTTAAAAGGCATGGGCAATAGAAATTATCCTTATTGCTATGCTATTGATAGAATTTTAGAAGAACTGGAGAGGAGTAAATAAGATATGGACGAAAATAAAATCTGTGAAGATAGGGAGCCTAAATATAATTATTGCATTATAAAATATAAAGAATTATATTTAAAGGAATTTTCATTATGTCCAAGAGTAGATTGTGAAAATAATGAAGTAACTTTTGAAGCTGATTATATATTTACATCAGATTATAATCAAGCAAATAAATTTAAAATATCAGATGCAAATTATATAAGCTCGTTATTAAGAGAAGGGACTTCATTAAAATATATATATTAGAGAGGAGTAAATAAGATATGGAAAAATATAATTTAAAAAATAAAACAGATATAAAAATGCATAATGTATTATTTGCAACAACAAGTTCAAGAGATTATGAGATGGAAAGGTTATTATTGCTAGAAGATATGCCTGATACAGAATATAATGAATTTGTTTTAGTAGAAGGATATCATTGTAGTTGTTATGATTTTGATGAGACCAACTGGGAATGCACAAAATTGACTAAAGATGAATTAAATAAATTGCTAAAAAAAATAGAAGATTGGGAAACATTAAGAAAAGAATTAAAAGAATTTTTAGCGAGATATTAAAGGGGAGGATACATAATGAAAGAAAAAACAGCAGATGAGATGTTTGAAAAGTTAGGGTATAAAAAGAGAAATTTAGATATTATATTTTCAAGATTTTTGGAAGAATGGGAAAATGAAGATTTAGCGAAAACATTTTCATTTAATACAGAATATAAAACAATAGATATTATAGATGAAAATAGATATGGAATAACTATGCAAGAACTACAAGCAATAAATAAATGGATAAAGTAAAAAATTGGGTGGAACTTTCTAAAATTAAACCAAACAGTAAATATAAAATAGTAGTAGATGATGATATGGACAATGGCTGGGTTGTACCAATAATAGAAACAAAAGAAACAATAAAAAATTATTTTAAACATCATTTGTATTTATCAACACATACATTTTATTGGTCTTCTCGTGAATATTATACTAAAAAATTACAAGAATTTGGTTTTAACATTAAATTAATCGGATAACTATTAGGAGGTAATTAAGTGAAAGAAAAAATAAAAAGAATAATAGAAAAAATTAAAGATATATTTAGTTTACATTGTCCTAAATGTGGTGGAAGAATGAAAGCTGAATTTTTAGATATGGAAATAGACCACATTGTATATAAGTGTGAAAAGTGTGGAGAGGAGTGGATTTAATGCAATTATTTGAAGATTTAATAAAATGTAAAGACTGTATGAATAATATAAATAACAAGTGTATTTTATATCCAGGAAAAGATACAAAAGAAGAAAATACAGGTTGTTATGTAGGAATAGATAGAAATAATAAACAAAAACTTGTAGGAGGTGCTTTAAGTGAAAGAAAATAGTATAGAAGAAGATATAAAAAATGCAGAACATTTTATAAAATCTATAAAAACAGATAAAGAGTATAAAGAAGATGGATGGCATGGATATTACAATAAAGAAATTGTAGAGCTTGCTAGAATATTGCAGCATATTTTATCAGATTATAAAAGAGTACTGAAAGAAAATGAAGAAATAAGAATAAAAAACAATGCAATAAAAAGAGAAAGTGAAGCATATCTTGAATACATGATTAGATTAGATAATGAATTAAATTTAGAAAAAGAAAAATCAAAATATGAATGGATTAGACAAAATTGTTTACCACAAGAATTAGTAAATAAGTTATATATTCCAGTTCAAAAAGTAAAAGACAAGATAGAAGAATTAGAACAAAAAAGAGAAGAGTACTATAACGAAAATAAATTAATAATAGATAATATTATCAATAAAAAAGAATTTTATAGAAAATTTGATACTCAAGATATACACACATATGCTATATTTGATGAATTTAATGCAGAAATAAGTCTTTCGCGAGAACTAATAGAAGGAAGGGAGAAAAAATAAAATGTGTGAATATTGTAATGCTATATATTATGTTGAAGTCAAACAGTTAACAACACCTATGTTAGCACCATTAACTCATACAGAAGAAATACGACAAGAATTGATAAATATAACAGGAATAAATCATTTAAGAATAAAAGCAAATTATTGCCCAATGTGTGGAAGAGAATTAAAGGAGGACTAACATATGACAAAAGAACAAGAAGTATTAAAAGATTTAAAAAAAGTCACATTAGAAGAATTAGACGAAGCAATAAAAGCTGTTGATAAGCAAGAACAAGAAGAAGCAATAGAATATTTTAAGAAACATATAAAATATTTTGAAAATAAAGCAAAAGAATTATTAAATAAATAAAAGAGCATACTACAATAAGGTGGTAGTATGAAAGAAAATGAGATAATAACAAAATGGAAACAAGGTTTAAGTAAAAATCAATTAGCAACAATGCATAGAAGACAATACAATCAAGGAATAAAAATAATAAGATCAAGTGTAAGACATAGACATGATGGAAGATACATAAGCAATTATGAAGCATTAGCTTATGTAGAAAGAGTAATATATAAATATTTGAAAGAGAGGTAAAGAATATGAAAATGTACTGTAAAATAAAAAGACCAGATAATGCAAAATATCAAATAGAAAAAGGAACAAGAGTGGTAATTCAAGAAAAAATAGATGGAAGCAATACTGCAATTTATAATGATAATGGAAAAATAAGATTATATAGTAGATCAAATGAATTAACAGGGGAAGATGGATTAAATGGATTTGTTAAATATGCCAGAGAAAGAGAAAACAAAATACTAGAATATTTACCAAAGGGATATGTATTATATGGTGAATGGTTAAATCAAGGAAAGATAAGTTATAATTCACTAGCTAAACAAGGAAAAATAGAACCATATTATGCTTTCGATTTGGTACAAGAAATAGTGGATAAACCAACAGAAGATGAAGATTTTACAAGGATATTTGCAAGTATAGAAGAAATGAAAGAGATATCAAACAAAATAGGATTTAAAACGGTACCAGAAATAGCAGTAGAGAATCTAACAAGTTATGATGAGTTAAAAGAAAGATATGTAGATAATCAAAAATCAGCATTGGGAGGGACAGACTGCATTAGAGAAGGAATAGTAATCAAAACATTAGACGGAGAAAGAAGAATAAAAATAGTTGGAGATAAATTTCAAGAAGTGAAACATATAAAAAATTCAAAAACAAAAAATCCATTTGCATTTTTAGATAAATACATCACACCTATGAGAATATGTAAATTTTTAACGCAAATAGAAATAGAAAGTCCAAAACCAGAAGACTATAGGGAAATATTTAAAAAATTAGATATAATTGCTAATGATATTTTAGAAGAGGAAAAAGAACAAATATTAAAAGATATAGCAAGAATAATAAAAAAACAGGCTATTCCCAACATAAAAGAATATGTAGATAATAACTAAAAAAGTAGGTGATACAAATGACAATAAACCATGTATACAACAAAGTAATAGACACAATGAAAGAATTAGAAGATATAAACTTATTAGATATATCAAAAAGAAAAGAAAGTCAAGCACAAATAAATAAAGCATATAAAATCTTAGACAATTTTAAAGATGAACTTATAAGAGAAGATATAAAGAGAAAACAAGGAGGTACAAATGAAATTAGATAAAGAAGCAAAGAGAAAAACAATAACGGATTTGAGAAAATACCCAGACTGGATAGTTAGAATAGAAACAGTAGGGCTAGGAGGACAACCAGTATGTTTGGGCGGATATTGGCAAGAAGGATTTGAAAATAAAGATTATAGACATTCTATAATAGAGGACTTTATGGAATATGAAGAGGAAATCATAAGAAAAATATTTGCAATTGAAAGGGTTTTTGATAGATTACAAGGAGACATGAAAGAAATAATAAGACAAAAATATTTATTGCCAGGCAATACAGTAGAAGAAATATGCAACAAATTAAATATACCACAAGCTACATACTTCAGATTACAATATGATGCTTTATTATGTTTTGCTAGAGCATTAGGATATATAAAATAATTGATAGAAATTAGATAGTTTTTTGATAGTTTTTTGATAGTTTTTTGTAGATTTTTTGAGAGTGTCAAGATATAATATCAGTAGAGTTAGAAATGTATCCAAAAGCGATACAAATAAAAAATTAAATAAAGTTCCTTAAATTATTTAATTTTAAAAATATAAACTTTTTCAAGTAAGAGTAGACGTTAGTTTAATGTTTACTCTTTTTATTATGTTATGAAAGGAAGAATAAAAATTATGAAATTAATGATAAGCCAACCTATGAGAGGTAAAACAAATGAACAAATAAGAGAAGAAAGAGCAGAATTAGTAAGTAGATTACAAGAAGAAGGAAACGAAGTTATAGATACAGTATTTGAAAATGCACCAGTAGATGAAGATATTGCAATTTACATGTTATCTCAATCAATTAGATACATAGGAAAAGTTGATGGAATTGTATTTATGAAAGGTTGGGAAAAAGCAAGAGGATGCAAAATAGAACATGAAGTAGCAGTAGAATACGGAAAGCAAGTGTTTTATAACAATTAATTAGTTATTACCAGTATGCTAGGTAACTGATAATATAAAAAAGGTAGTTGTATTTAGTTGAGTATAATTGACCTCCTTTCAGTATTAAATTTGCCAAAGAACTTTCCTAGCGAGTTCTAATTAATATTTATAAATTGTATGCAGTGATATATAAAACTTAATAATGGGAGCATAAGGTTGAAACACTAATTCCGTCACAGGGAAGAAAAGTGTGTAGTCTTCCAAGAGATTCAGCTCGTAAGCTAAAGGTTGAGCTGTGATATAGACCAGAATCCAAAGTGTAAGATAGCTACTTATACAAACCGATATATCATTGCATAGAGTTTATAAAAAGAAAAGAGGAAAAGATATGTCAAAAGAAGAAATAGAACAATTCAAAAAAGAAAACTGTAGCACATGTAATAAAGATATTGACTGTAAAATAACACAAGACATAAATGGAAAACTAAAGTGTATAGAGGACTAAAGATATGGAACAATGTTTGATAGATAATAAAGTATGTCCAATACAAGGGAAAAAATGTAAAGAATGTAAATTGGATGATTGTAAAAGGACAATAGAAATGATAGAAACACAAGAAGAAAGAGAAGAAAAATGGAAAAGAAAGTTAATAAATGTACAATTACCAGAACGGTTGCAAAGACTATTCTTTTTTAGAAGTTATAGACTTAGATAAGCAGATTGTTAGATGTTCTTATCTAGTTAAAAATAAATGTTTAATAAAATAGGAGGAATTGAAATGTTAGAAGGAAAAGTCATAAAAGATTTTAACGATAAACAAAATAACTTAAAGAAGTATACAGTAGGGAAAAAATTCAAAGCAGAAGATAAAAGATATAAAGAATTAGAAGCAAAAGGATTCGTAGGAGAAGGTAAAGAGGTAATAGTCAAAAGTAACAAGTAGGTGGGGAGATGGCAAAATCAAAATGGAGCGATATAAAAGAAAAATTAATACTTGTAGAATGCTGGGCTAGAGATGGATTAACAGATGAACAAATTTCTAATAATTTGGGAATATCAACAACAACATTTTATGAATATAAAAAGAATTATCCGGAGTTTTCGGAGTCCTTAAAAAGAGGAAAAGAAATTGTGGATTATGAAGTTGAAAATGCCTTATTAAAAAGAGCACTCGGATATGAATTTGAAGAGAAAACATATGAAACAAGATGGGATGAAAATCAAGGAAGATTTAGAGAAGTATTAACTAAGAAAGTAAGAAAGGAAGTAGTTCCTGATACTACTGCTCAAATATATTGGCTAAATAACAGAAAACCTAAACAATGGAGAAATAAAAGAAATGAAGAAGAAGGTAACAACGAAAACCTAAATAAAGTTGAACAATTATTAACTAAAATAAAAGAAGAGGCAAATAAATGATAATAACAGAAAAACAAAAAGAGTTTATCAGGAATGCAACTCATAGATATAACTTAAAAATAGGTGCTAGAAGATGTGGTAAAACATATTTAGATATATTGTTTACTATTCCTAACAGATTATTAGAAAGAAAAGATTTAGATGGATTAAATGTTATTTTTGGAGTATCAAAAGGCACAATTGAAAGAAACGTATTACAACCATTAAGAGAAATATATGGAAAAGATTTAGTAGGATTTATTAATTCTCAAAATATAGCTAATCTATTTGGGCAAGAAGTGTATTGCTTAGGAACTGAAAAAATAAGCCAAGTAAGTAAAATACAAGGTACATCTATCAAATATGCTTATGGAGATGAAATGGCAAAATGGAACAAAGAAGTATTTATAATGATACAAGGTTCTTTAGATAAGCCATATTCGTGCCTAGATGGAGCATTGAATCCGGAAAATAAAAATCACTGGTTAAAGAAAGACTTTTTAGATGTGATAAAAGAAAAAGGATTAGATGTATATACACAATATTATACAATATTTGATAATCCATTTTTGCCAAAGGATTTCGTTGAAAATCTTTGTAAGGAATACAAGGGAACAGTTTATTATAATAGATTAATATTAGGGCAATGGTGCGATGCTGAAGGATTAATATTCCAACAAATTGCAAATGATGATAAAAGATTTATTACTACTACAATTCAATATAATTCTATAATAAGTATAGGAATTGACTGGGGTGGCAACAAATCAAAACATAGCATAACAGCAACAAAAATAAGCAGAGATTTTAAAAGTGTACAAGTGCTAAAAGCTAGTACAATGAAAGCAACAGGAACAAACACAAAGCAAGTATTTAGATGGATAATAAATTTTATAAAAGAGATACAGGACAAATATGGAACTGTATCTTTTATTTTTGCTGATAGTGCAGAACAAGTATTAAACAATTCTTTAAATGGAGAATTAAGAGCAAATGAAATTAATTTGGTAGTTCAAGATAGCTTAAAAATTGAAATCAAGAACAGGATTGAACTTTGGAATAGGTTGTTAAATTTGGATAAAATAAGCTTCATAGAAGGACAATGTCAGACTTTAATAGAAGCCTTACAAACAGCTTTATATGATGAAAAAGCAAAAGATGACAGGTGGATAGATGATGGAGAAACGTCGGATATAGATAGTTTAGATAGTTTCAACTACTCATTTGAATATTGGTTTGAAGAGATATCTTATTATTTAGGAAAGGTAGCATAAAATGAATAATGTAGTATTAAAATATTTAAAAAGCAAAGGATATAATACAGTATCTACAGATTATTATAATTTTGTGGAAACATGGGAGTCTTGGTGGAAAAATCAAGTAGACTTTCATAAATATCATGACCAAACAGGAAAAGAAAGAAAAATGTTTAGTCTAGGCATGGCAAAAAGACTAGCAGAGGATTGGTCAAGCATATTATTTACTGAAAGAGATGAAATAACAACAAAAGCGAACACAGACGAACAAACAGAGGTAAATAATGAATATTTAAATAATCAGTTAAAGATATTAAAAATATATAAAGACTTACCGACAGCAATAGAAAAGGCGATGGCAATGGGAACAGCAGGGGCAACAATGAGAGTTAAACATGCAAAGGTAGATAAACAAGGAAGGCTATATGCGGATGAAAGAACAAAGCTAGATATTATTTACTTAGACGCAAACCAAATTATACCTCTAAAAGTTGAACATGGAGTAATAATTGATGTTGCTTTTGTAAGTGAAAATACTATAGACAGTAAAAAAGAATATTATATTGAGTTACATCAATTAAAATATAACAAAGAATTAAATCAAGAAATATACGAAATATCTAATAATTATTTAGATGAAAACGGAAATGAAATAAACAAAGAGGGCATAGCTAAGAGTTATACAGTTAATTCTAGTGTGCCTTTATTTAGTATCTTAAAGCCAGCAATAGCAAATCCAATTGATACAGAATACAACAATGTAAATGGGATGGGATTTAGTGTATATGGAACTGCAATTGATCAACTTATGGCCTGTGATATTACATACAATAATTTTGTTATGGATTTTTACCTTGGAGGGAAAAAAGTATTTTATAACAAAAAAATAACAAGAACTAAGACAAGACAAATAAAAGATACAGAAGGAAATATAAGAGAAGAAGAATATGAGGTATATCCTGATGACGTAATGAAACAACAGTGGGCTGTATATGGAGATACTGAAATAAGTAACATAAAAGAAAATCCAGTTGTAACAGAATACAATCCAGAGTTAAGAGTACAAGAAGATAAAGAAGGAATACAATTTGCTTTGAATATGCTAAGTTTTAAGGCAGGGCTAGGAACAAAATATTATGAATTTAATGGAAATTCGGTAGTGACTGCAACTCAATACGTTGGAGATAGACAGGACTTAATCGAAAATGCTAACAAACACCGCAAGAGTGTTGATGAATTTGTAAGTGGAATATGCAAAGCTATTCTTTTACTAGGAAGAGTATTATTCAAAGAAAAAGTAACAGAAGATTGTATTGTTACAATAACAGACAAAGATGGTTTTATGGTTGATACAGAAACAGCGAAACAGGAATTTAGACAAGATATAGCACAAGGAATAAGACAAGCTTGGGAATATAGAGTTAAATTCTTAGGGGAGACAGAAGAAAAAGCCAAGGCAATGGTAAAAGATGAAGAAATAGAAGATATTGAAGAATAAGAGGTGTTTTAAATGTTAACACCTGAATATTTAAATGATATAGAATTTAATGATGTTGTAAGACTATATAATAAATTAAATATAGAAATAACAGCTGATATAATAAGCAGAATAAGTATAATGGATGATATTACAGCAGTAAGTAAAGAACAAATGAAAATATTATTACAAACAAATGGAACAGAAATATTTAATGAAGCATTAGAAAAAACATCATTATTAACAAGAAAAACAAAGAATGCATTAAAGTTACTATTCAAAAACATGGCAAAAGAAGATATGCAAGGATACGAAGAATTATACGAATATAGAGAAAAACCTTTTAAGCTGAGTGAGACTCAATACAACATACTTAATCAAGGATTAAAACAAACTAATAAAACACTAAAGAACATGACAAATACTATAGCCTTTCAAAGTCAACAAGCATATGTTAACGCAGTAGATGAAGCATATATGAAAGTTATAAGCGGTGCATTTGATTATACGTCTGCTATTAATACAGCTGTACAACAATTAGCAGACAAAGGAATAACATTAAAAGATAAACTTGGGAGAAATATACAATTAGAAACAGCAGTAAGAAGAAATGTGTTAAGTAGCATTCATACAACAGCAAACAATATAAATAGAAATATAGAAACAGAGTTAGGTTGCGATGGATATGAGGTTACAGCACATTTAGGGGCAAGACCAAGTCACGCAGAAGAACAAGGTAAACAATTTGCAGTAAGTAAAAAAGATGCTAGCAAATATGGTTTAGAGTTATGGTCAGATGTTGCAGAATTATGGGAAGAGTACAATTGTAGACATAGCTATTTCGGAATAATCTTAGGAGTTTCAGAACCAGTATATACAAATAATGAATTAGAAAAACTTAAGAATGCAACAGTTACATTAAATGGAAAACAAGTACCATATTATAAGGCCACTCAAAGACAAAGACAATTCGAAAGTGATATAAGAAATACAAAACGAAGTATACAAACATTAGATAAAGCAGGCATAGACTCATCAAATCAAAGAAGTAAATTAAGACAATTGCAAATGAAACAAACAGCATTTTGCAAAGAGACAGGACTTGAAAAAGATTATTCAAGAATGAAAATTGCAAAAATTAAGACAAACGAACAAGCAAAGTATAAAGATATAACAGAACAATTTAATTCAGTAAAGAAATATAAAGTTAAACAGCAACAATACTACAAAGATGCTCAAGGAACTAAATACTTTGTAGATGGAAAAAATGTTTTAATGGAACCATCGGATAGAGAAAAAGAAGTAGCTAAAATTCTTGGAAAAGCTTTTGGAGGGCAAGTAAATATAATACCAAGAATAAATAATCCAGCAAGTATAAAAACACCAGATTATATTATTAACAATGAAAGATTTGACTTAAAAGAAATTACTGGTAAAGGTAAATATGTAATAGAAGGTAATTTAAGAAAAAAGAAAAACCAAGCAAATAATTTTATTATAGATGTAACAAATACTAAAATGGATTACAAAGAAATAGAAAGGCAAATAAAAAGTATTTATATTTCAAAAAGATTCATGTGGATTGATAAGATTTTTGTCATAAAAGAAAACAAAATAATAAATGCATATAAAAGAAAATAATTGAAGGTCAACTGCGAACCAAATATATGGGGTTCTCAACTGACCTTCAATAATAATATTATTAACTTAATTATACAATAAATTAGGCTAATAATCAATAGTTTATGCAAAAAAATACAATTTATACATTAAATTAGTTATTAACGTTTTAATATATATAAGAAGCTGACGAGCTTCTTTTTTAATGTCTTTTTTCAATTAGACGTAAAAGAAATTGAAATGTTGGGCATACGACGTTAAAAATAGCAAATATTATCAAATTCGAGGGAAGAAAAACCCGTAGAAAATCGTAGGAGGAGAAATATTATGAAAAGAAGTTTTTTAGAAGGATTATTCAAAGATTTAGAAGCGGAGGATAGCGTTAAGAAAAATATCATTGATAGCATTATGACTGAAAATGGTAATGATGTTAACGCAGAAAAAACAAAAACTTTAACTGCACAAAATGATTTAAAAGTAAAGGAAGGATTAATCGAAGAACTAAACAAAAAAATAAAAGAAAATGGTTCTGTCGATATAGAAGAAATCAAAAGAGTAGCTAAAGAGGAAGGTTTTGCTGAAGGTTCTAAAGAAGTTGAAGAATTTAAGAAAACAAACGCATTAAAAAGTTCCATAAAAGGAGCAAAAGACTTTGACTTAGTTTATAGCAAACTAGACAAAGACAAAATTAAATATGAAAAAAATGATAAAGGAGAGTACACAGTAAGTGGCATTGATGAACAAATCAAAGATGTCAAAGAAAAGTATTCTTTTTTGTTTGAAGAAAAAGATGACGGAAGCTCAGAAATTAATCTTGGCGGAAATCATACAGAAAAGCCACAAGATACAACTCCAACGTTATATGGAGCATTAAAAGAAAAATTTAATTAATAGGAGGAAATAAAAATGATAACATTAGAAGAAGCAAAAGTAGGAATGGCTGATAAAGTAGATCAAGCAGTCATTGATGAATTTAGAAGAGGGTCTTTATTATTAGATAAATTAGTATTTGATAATGCTGTAGCACCAGGAACAGGGGGAAGTACATTAACTTATGGATATACAAAATTAAAAACACCATCAACAGCAGGATTTAGAAAAATAAATGGTGAGTATACAAATAATGAAGCTAAAAGAGAAAAAGCAAGTGCAGACTTAAAAATATTTGGAGGAAATTTCAAGATTGACCGTGTATTAATAAATACATCTGGTGCAGTAGATGAATTAGACTTCCAAATGAAAGAAAAAATAAAGGGAGCTATAAATTTATTTCACAATACTGTAATAAATGGAAATGAATCAGTGAACGAAGATGAATTTAATGGGCTAGATGTTATGTTAAAAGGTTCTAGCACTGAATATAATGCATCTGAATATGCGATAACAAAAGACACTGATGTAATAGCAGGGAAGGTATATTATACTAGAAGTGGTTCGGGAACTACAAGTTCTCCATACAAATATACAAAAGTAGCAAATCCACAAAAAGCTAATATAGCTACATATTATGAAGTATCTAATGAGTTTGATTTATCAACATCTAAAAAAATGGATGATAATTATCAAGAATTTTTAGATAAAATGGATGAATTTGTTTCAATTATGCAAGGAAAACCAACAATGTTTTTAGGTAATAACAAATTAATTACAAAAATTAAAGGTATTGCAAGAAGAGCAGGATATTATACTAAATCAGAAGATGCGTTTGGTAGAAGTGTTGATATGTGGGATAACATTCCATTAGTAGACTTAGAAGAATATTTCGATGGAACTAATACAACACCTTGCGTAAAAATTTCTGAAGATGGATTGACAGACTTATATGCGGTTCAAATTGCAAAAGATGGATTCCACGGGGTTTCTCCAACTGGAAATGGAGTTTTAAGCACTTGCTTACCAGATATGAAAGCTCCTGGAACAGTTAAAGAAGGAGACGTAGAAATGGTTGCTGCAGTTGTGTTAAAAAATACACTAAAAGCTGGAGTATTTAGAAACATAAAAGTAAAATAGGAGCTGATAAAGATGAAATATGCAGATTATAGCTATTATTTACTTGAGTATAAAGGAAAACTACAAGAAATCTTTTTTGATTCACTAATAATAAAAGCAAGCAGAGAAATTGATAAGAATGTCAATACAAGACTAACAGAAACAAAAATAAATAATTTGCCAAAAGAAGCACAAGAACAGTTGAAATATACTGCTTGTGCTTTAGTTGATTTAATAAATAAAAAGGAAGAAAGTACAAACAGAAAGATTACTTCATATTCGATAGATGGAGTAAGCAAAAACTTTAAAGTGCTTTCTGATGAAGAATATAAAGTGGCTAAAAAGGAAATAATCAATTGTTTGCCTGATGAATTAACATGCTTTTTATAGGGAGGTTAGTATGGAAGATTTTCCAATGCAAGATATAACAATATACCATAAAAGTAATAACAAATGGGATAGATATGTTGTAGAGGCTAGTTATAGAAATACTTCAATAACAAATCATAACAGAAATGGGTCAGATTCAACTGACAATGCCTTAATTAGGATTTTTGACATCAATGGATATAATTTAAAGTGGTTTGTAGAAAATGACGATATTATTGTAAATAAAAAGGTAGAAGATGTAATAGAAAGAGTACCATTAACAGAACTAAGTAAAAAATATGGCACTCAAAATGTTCACAAAGTAACTTCTATTGATGAATTTATATTTGATGATGAGGATTTACCAAATCATATCAAGATAGGTGCAATATGAGTTATATTATTAAAACAAAACCACTACAAACTATTTATAGAGAATTAGGTCTAGAAGAGCGAGGGAAAGTACAGCAATTTTTAGGAAAAACGGTTGCTGACAATCTCAAAAAATATGTTTCTTTAAAAAGTGGAACACAAAAAGACTCTGTAAATCCTATTAATGGAGGAAAACAAGTAATAATAAACGTTCCTTATGCAAGATTCCAAGCAGAAGGAAAAGTTATGGTAGGAGTAAAAAGTAGAAGTGCTTATGCTAGACGTGGAGAAAGAAAAGTAGTTATAAACAAAAATTTAAAATATCACAGCAGTAAATTAAGAGGTGCACACCCATTTGAAAGAATGAAGGCAGACAAAAGAGACAAAATATTAATGCAAACAGCAAATTATGCAAGGAGGTTAGACAATGGATAAAGCAATAAACGAATGGTTGTTAAAATATGGACCAATAAAAGAAATAGCAGAAATGATACATACAGAGGAACTACCAGAAGAAACAGATACTTTAGCCTTGCAAAGGAGTGGAGTAGAAAATTTGCCACTAAAATATATAACAGATACAGGCTGGTATAGACAATATCAATATGCATTACTTTTAAAAGCAAATAGTGAAGATGACATACAAAGATTAGAAAATTTAGACTGGTTAGATGATTTAAGCGATTGGATAGATAAACAAAATCGACTAAGAAACTATCCAGTATTAAAAAATAAACAAATAAAACAAATTAGCTGTGCTAATGCGATAACCTATGAAACTGATGAAAAAGGTTTTATAAGTACGTATTATATACAGCTTTATTTTAATGTAAGAGGAGGAATTTAAAATGGCAGTTGAAGAATTAACAGATATCATGGAATATGACGAAGCACATTACTTTGGAATAAATAATGAAATAGTATTAGGTGGAGTAATTACAGAAATGACAGAAAGTTCAAACCCAACAGAGTCTGAAAAGCAATACATACACCAAAAATCAAAAACAAAAAAGATTACAGGATTTTCGAATGAATTTCCTATTACTATGGATATGGTTAAAGGCGATAAGGTGTTTGACTATATGTATAATTTATTCTATGAAAGAAAAACAGGTTCAGACTTAAATATAGATCATTACATAGTAAATTTATGGCAACCAGTTGCAGAACAGGAAAATACATTTAAAGCAAGAAAAATAACACAGACTTGCAAAATAACAGAATGTAATGGTGCTGCAGGGGAACAAAAACAAATTACAGGATCTCTTGAAGGTGGAGAATTTGTTTATGGTACATTTAATGTAACAACAAAAACATTTACAGAGAATGCGTAAAAATAATAGGTAGATATTAAAGATAATTATGTTAGGAAGGATAAAAAATGAAAAGTAAAAGAGTAAGTTTTGGGTATGAAGATACAGACCAAAAAATTGAAGTTGATATATACGGATTGGTCTTTGAAATTAATAAGAAAAATATTGTAGATAAAGATTTGAAAGATATTAATGAAGATGAAGATACCATAGAGAGAGAAATAAGAGAAGTTATAGGAGAAGATTCAATAGAAAAGATAAATAATAAAAGATTAAAAGATGGATACGATGAAATGACCTTAGATGTAGAGATAGCTGTGTTAACTTGTATATATAAAGCATATATAACAGCTACCTCAGGGAATATGATAGATGAAGTAATGAATACAAACAAAGAATTAGAAAATAAAGCAAGAAATTTAGATAGCGAAATGAACAGAGAACAAAGACGAAATTATAATAGAAATAATTATAGAAGAAACAGAAATTATAGGAGATATTAATATGATTATGTTTAATAGACTACCTTATTTTGTGATTTTACAAGGAAAAAAATATAAAATAAATGTAGACTTTAGAAATATGATATCTTTTGAAAATAAAGTGCAGGATAAAAGTGTTGACAACTCTAAAAAGATTGAGTATGGACTTAGACATTTTTATCCTGCTTTTTTTTATATAGAAAATTATAATAAATTGTTAAATGATAAAAATCTATATCAACAAGCTTGTGAAAAATTAATATGGTTTTATAAATGTGGTAGAGAAGACTATCACAAAACATCAGGAAAAGAAAAGGGAAGCAATAAGCAAATATATTCATATGAGTATGATGACGAATATATTTATGGAGCTTTTTATGAACTTCGGAATAGACTTGGCATATGATAAAGTACATTGGTGGAAATTTAAAGCATTATTGAAATCTTTAAAAAGTGATGTAGAGTTTGTAAAAATACAAGGTTATCGAGCATATACAGGAAACGATAAAAATATGCTAGAATTAAGAGATTATTGGGCATTACCAAAACCGGCAGATGAAAGGGAAAGACTAAACAAAATATATGAAATATTAAAATAATTGACCAAAAAAACATAAAATATTTTTATTTCGACAAAATTCGACAACATATGATAAATTAAAGTGTTATACTTCTTAAAAAAGTAGGAGGAGATGTTGTCATGGAAAATAAGGAACAGAAAGAAAAAAAGCCAATTTACAAAAAATGGTGGTTTTGGACAATTGTAATTTTAGTAATTATAATTATAGGAGGTTCAAATAGTTCTAATAATACCAAGAGCAATGAAACAAGTAGTAAAGCAACAAGTAATAAAATAGCAGTAACTGTTGTTGACTTTAGTACTATGAGTAAAGAAGAGATTCAAAGTTGGTGTGATAGCAACAAAATAAAATGTTATATTACAGAAGAATATTCAGATACTATAGAAAAAGGAAAGTTTGTAAGCCAAAGTGTAGAATGTAATGCGAATATTTTTCAAGGGGATAAAATAACAATTGTATATTCTTTAGGAAAAGAACCAACTAATGAGCAAAAAAATGCTTTGAAAAAAGCTGAAACTTATTCAAATTCAATGCATATGTCTAAACAAAGAATTTACCAACAGTTAACTTCTTCATATGGAGAGGGATTTACTAATGAAGCAGCACAATATGCAATTGATAACTTACAAGCAGATTACAATGTAAATGCACTAGAAAAAGCGAAAACATATCAATCATCAATGAGCATGTCAAAACAAAGAATATATGAACAATTAACATCAAGTTATGGAGAAGGCTTCACAAAAGAGGAAGCACAATATGCAATAGATCATTTAGAAGATTAATGAGTAGCTAAAAATAGATAGAGGAGATACATATAATGCAATGTAAAAGATGTAAAAAAGAATGCTTAGACAGTGAATTAGAAAATGGAGTTTGTAGAGAGTGTAGTTCAAAAGAAAAAGGAAATAAAAAAGTCTATATATTAATAATTTTAATTTCGGTAATTTTATCTACTATTAGTTATTTAATAATTGAAACCTGGGTAAATAATGATGCAACACTTAAAGATTTTGAAATAGGCTCTTTTAATATGGAAACAGAAAAAACCAATTATCAATATACAAGTAATTTAACAACTTATACAGGAAGAGGAGAGATTTCTTGCAAGAATAAAGATACAAATTATATAGTTTTGTTAGAAAAAAATAATAAAACTAGCGGAGAGATAGAATATACAACAGTTATAGTACATGAAGGGAAAGGAGAATTTACTACATATGATTCGAACTATTCAAATGTAGATAAAAAACCAAATTATGAATTTAAAGTTATAGGATATAGAAATTTTAAGAATGTAAAATAGTAAAAGATATCAAACACTTAGAGAAAATCTAGGTGTTTTTATTTTGTCTACATGGAAAGGACAAGATAATGGCAGTAGCAGGAAGTTTGACTTATGATACAGAAATAGATAAATCAGGGTTTAACAAAGGAATAAATTCTTTGACCAATTCGGTTAAAAATGGTGGAACAAAAATAAAAAATATTGTGGCAGCATTGGGAATAACAAAAATAATAGGAAAAGCATTAAGTACAATAAACAACAGTATGGAAGGAGCAATTTCAAGAATAGATATTCTTAATAATTTTCCAAAAGTCATGAAAAACTTAGGAATATCAAGTGATGATAGCACTAAAGCTGTAAAAAAATTGAGTGAAGGTTTAAAGGGAATACCAACGAAACTAGATGATGCTTCGCTTGCTGTTCAAAGATTTACATCAATAAACAATGACGTAAATAAATCAACAGATTATTTTTTAGCTCTTAATAATGCATTATTAGCTGGAGGAGCAAGTGCTGATATACAGGCAAACGCATTAGAACAATTGTCACAAATGTATGCAGTAGGAACTGTTGATGCTCAAGCTTGGAGGTCAGTGCAAACTGCAATGCCAGCACAATTACAACAAGTTGCAAAAAGTTTAGGATATACATCAACCGCAGTTGGTGGAGATTTTTATAATGCAATGAAATCCGGAAAAGTTTCCATGGAACAATTTATGCAACAAATTGTGAAACTTAATAAAGAAGGAATTGGACAGTATTCGAGTTTTGCAGAACAAGCTAAAAGTGCGACAGGTGGAATCCAAACATCGATAAGTAATGCTAAAACTGCAATAGTAAGAGGTGTAGGAAATATTATTTCGGCGGTAGATGAAGGACTAAAAAAGACAGATTTAAAAGGAATTGGAAATGTAATAAGTAATATTGGTTCTATTTCGGAAAAAGTATTAAAAAAAATAGCAAATGAAATTTCTAAAATAGATTTTAACCAAATTATAAATACAGCAAAGCGATTAGCTGATATATATGGACCTAAAATAAAAAGAATATTTTCAGGAATTATTAACTTATTTAAAAATATGCTATCATGGGCTAGTAAAAATAAGGGCGTAATAGTGTCGGTAGTAGGGGTTGTATTTTCGCTGATTGCATCAATGAAAGTATATAAAGGAGTTATGTCGGCGATTCAAGGAATAAATATAGCGAAAAACATTATTTCTGCATTAAGCCCTACGACAGCATTGATATCTTTAACATTAGGATTAGGTATAGCAGCGGCGACAGTAGCAACAGCAATGGCAAAACAAAAAACATCTCTTGACGGAGTAAAAGATGCAGCAGAATTACAACAAAAATCATGGAAGTCTTTAAAAGAAGCAAGAGAGCAGAGTTTATCAAAAAGTGAAAGTGAAATAGTAACAATACAAAGATTAGCAGATGAATTAAGAAAAATGACAGATGAAAATGGAAAAGTGAAAGAAGGTTATGAAAATAGAGCAAAATACATACTTGGAGAATTGAATAATGCATTGGGCACAGAGTATCAAATGAATGGAAATATCATTAGTCAATATGGCGAATTAAAAGATAATATCGACCAGCTAATCTCAAAGAAAAAAGCAGAAGCGACATTAGATGCATATAAAGAAGAATACCAAACATCACTAAAAAACCAAGCTGAAGCAACAAAAACATTAACTGATTTAAGGCAAAAATATAATGACGAATTAAATAAAACAACTAATGGATATCAAGAAGAACAAGAAAAAATGAGAAATCTTAATTATATAGGCAGTCAGATAAAAAATCAGTCTGAATTAATTGGAGAATATGGATATACAGTAGAAAAATATGAAAAATTAACAAGTGCAAGTGTTTCAAACAGTAAAGATGAAATAGAAAAAGCTTTATCTGAAATGGGAGTTTCATATGACCAAGCAAAAGCTAAAACCAATAATTCGTTAACAGAACAAATACAATCACAAAGTAATTATGTGTCATTATTAAAACAAAGCTGGCAAGAGGCTAAAGATAATAATGATACTTTCCAAGCAAAAATATTACAAAAACAATTAGATACAGAACAGCAATCGTTAATAAATTTAGCTAACTCATTAGCACAACAAACATCAACAGTGAGCAATCTAACAGAAGAACAAAAAATAGCTTGGAAAAATTTAGCTGAAACAAGTTATAGTGCATATGAGCAAGGATTATCTCAAGTACCAGAAGAAACAAGAAAGAAAATAGAAGAAGCAACAGGTGTGATATTATTAGATACAGGCTTAGAAAATGCTTCAAGTAAAGAGGCAGGTTCCGCAACAACGTTATTCAGTCAGAATTTAAAAATTCCAGAAAAAACTAAGGAAAACATAGAGCAAGCATCGAAAAATTTATATTCTGACACAATGGTAGAAAATGGAGCTAAAGTTTTAGCAGATGATGCAAATTCGGGATTTAATAATAATGTAGATGGTAACAAATGGGGGACAGATTTAAGTAGCAATATTTCAAGTGGTATGACATCTCAAAAATCACAAAGTGGAATCATGGGAGCTGCTACATCAATAGCAGGATGGATTAAATCAATTATAGGGCACTCAGTTCCAGCAGCAGGACCTTTAAAAGATGAATTAACATATATGCCTGACATGATCAATAACTTAGTGAATGGAATAGAAAAAAATAAATACAAAGTAGCAAATGCAACAAATAAAATGGCACAAGAAATGAAAAACAGTTTTGATTTAGATAGTATGAATGATGAAATTGTGAACAAAATGAACAGAGCAGTAAATGTCGAAACTGGAAGAATGTCAGCCAATGCAATTGTAAAAAGTAGTGCAAATTATAATCAAGTATTTTATTTAAATGCAAATTTTGATGGAAGCGTTAATATAGATGGAAAAAAAGCAGGAAGAATATTAGCACCAAGCGTAGTAAAAACGATAAAGACAGGAGGATTAGCATAATGGTATATTTAAAATATAATAATGTGAAATTGCCGGTATTGGATAACTATAACATAGCAAAGTCAAGTCAAGAAATAACTTTTAGTGATTTAAAATGCGATTTTACAGGACACCAAAAAGCTGATTTACCAGAAAAATATCAAGAAGTGAGGGTCGTAGAAGAATCAAAAGTAAATCGAGAAATAGAAAAAATAGAATATGAAGAAAAGAAAGATGTTAAAGAATTGTCTTTTGAGTCGAAAGTAAAAGAAAAAATTTCTATTTGTAAAGTACATGGATACAGCAGTCAAGAAACAACAGAAGGATACCAGTTATTAAATTTACAGTCTGGAATGCAAAATGGTATTACATATTATGTAGATGATGAGGGGTATTTCTATATTAGTGGAACTTGCACATCTGACAGAATCACACTTAATTTAAATGAAATTGTTTTAAACGGAACATATATATTTACAAATAAAAACATAAGTGGTGAAGGAATAAATTGTGCCTTAAAAGATAATACATCTGAATATAAAAATATTTTTTTTACAAATAACAACAATGAAACTAAAGAAGTTAACACAATTTTAAAAGATTTAGTTTGTTATCTTAAAAACGGTGCTACATACAATGCAAAAGTAAAATTAATGCTTGTAAGTGGTAGTCAAGAAAAAGATGTTGAACCCTACACAGGAGGAATACCATCGCCAAATCCAGATTATCCAAGCAAAATTGAAACAGTAGGAAGTAATGTAAACTTGTGTAATGGAATTAATCAAGGATATTATTTAAACTTCGCAACAGATTTATGTGGATTATTAAGTGAAAATAATGGATTAATAATACCTATAACTGGAGGAAAATATACAATATCAACACAAATTAACCAAACAAGATACAGAGTTGCTTGTATAAATGAAAAACCTATAGAAGATAAAACAGTAATAGCTTATAGAGGTGTTAATAAAGATAAAACTAGTAACAATATAACAATAGATACAAGTGGTTATGCATATTTAGTAATTAATGCGACTGATTTAACTAAAATAAAAATAGAAAAAGGCTCAATAGCAACCCCATATTCACCATACGGAATGGGTAGTGTAGAAATAAAAATATCCAACAATGATAATACCCAATCTCAAACAGCAATAATGCCAATACAACAAGAAATGCTAGAAGGAGATTATATAAATGGTATAGAACATCATGAGTGGAGAAAGGTTGTTTTGGATGGAACCGAGACTTTAGGTTTAAGTGGGTCAACCACAGATGAAATTCTTGTTGCTGTTTTGAATATAAACGATGCTAAAGATGGTTACGGTTATAGCAATTATTTTGTTTATTCACCAACAATCAAGCAAAATTCCATTACAGTTTATAATAATGGAAAATATTTAAGATTTTGCGTTGATAAAAATGAATTCTCTAGTTTAGAGATATTTAAAGCTTGGTTAAAATCGAAATACGAAGAGGATAATCCTGTTATTGTTTATTATAAATTAGCAGAAGAAGTAGTAGAACCTTATACAGTAGAACAACAAAAGGCTTGGAATAATATGCGAAATCTTGTAAGTTATGTAGGAATAAATAATATAAATTCATCAACTAACACAGATGTAAAGTATCCGGTAAGAATCAAAAAGGAAATCGTACCTGAAACATATGACAAGTTGTTATATACAGGGTATATCGATGATTATGTATTTGATGAAATGCGAGAACTTGATGAAGATATTAATGTGAATTTTACGTTACTTTCTCCTCAAAAAATAGCAACATTAAGAACATGCATTGCTGTTGGAACATATGAGATAAAAGATTTAATAGAAAATATAATACTAGCTCCATTAATTGATGATGGATTTACATTAAAAGAGATAAACATTGTAAACAAATCTTTAACCGTTAACTTTCTAGTAGAAACAGTTGAATACTGTATGAATAATTTAAGCAATAAATATAATTTTTGGTGGTATATAGATGAAAACAAAAACATTTATGTAAAAGATATAGAAACAATGTTTAAAGAAGAACCTATGTATATATATGATGATAAACATACTATTGATGGTTTAGAATATGTTAAGCCAATAACAAATAGCTATGATTATGCTAATGTGATTAACTTTAAAAACGTTAGAATATATGAATATTCAAGATTAAGAATGAACAAGAAAGAAGTTGCTGAAGCACATAATCCATTGATTGATGGACAAGTAACAAATATAAAGCAAAACGACCAAATAACGTTTAATTTTCCAATTGATATAAAGAAAGAAAATATAATTAAATCTGCTAATAGCAACGGTATTACAAATACAAATATTATTTATGGAATATATGTAGAAGGAACATATGAAGATAATACAGACTTTTCTTTTTTTGTCTCATTTGATACTTTAAATAAGTTATATAAAATAAGTGATAATTTAGGGTTTGATGGAGAGAGCACAGATAGTGAAAAAGAATTTTTATTAATGCGAGATAGTTTTTTCAGTAACTTAATAACAGGAATTAAATATAACAATGGCAATAAAAAAATAAATAGTATTAAAGCAATTAATTCTGACAGTACATTAATTTATAATGTTAATAAATTTTTAAATGATAAAGGAATACTAGAGAAAAAGAACATTATAAGCAAAACAGGTATTGTAGAAAGAACTATAGACATGAAAGAAAGTTGGAAAACTGTACAAGAATTGACTGAAATTGGAGCAAGCTACTTAAATAAAAATAGTTTAAATTATGCAGATGAACTTGAAATTAAGCTTGATAAAGACAAATTTCAAGTGGGAAAAATACTTTATATTAATAAATTCATGATAGATGGAAGATATGTAGTAACTGAAATACAAAGAACAGACCAAAATAATGATGATGAATTTTTAGTAAAATGTAAAAACGCTAACATATTAGATAACTTCATTGATATATTTAGACAAGAAAACGAACAAACATCAAGTGACAAGGTATATCAATTGTATGTAACACATTATGAAGAAGAAGGAATTAGCGAGAGATTTGAGGTGGTACAATGATAGTTAAAAACGAATATGTGAAAATAAAAACAGACAAAGAATATGTACTACATAATTACATATATGATAGTTATTTAAGGTTGTTTAGTAAAGGACAATTATTAAATGAGTGGGGATTAGCATATCAAGATGAAAATGAAAATAAAGAATTAACATATTGCTTTATAAGGTTTAATAGTCCTTTAGATAATTATCAAAAAGCAAATTATACAGATTTTAATATAAGAATGCAAAAAACTCAAATGCAAACTGTAGGAAATTCAAAAGGTTGTAATGTGACTTATACATTTGCAGAAACTAAGACTGTAACTTTGATAAATACAGGGAATGCACTTTCTTCATTAAAGGACTATTATGGTAAAAGAATAACTGCAATAGGATTTGGTAATTGGAATACAATTTATGCTTGCGTCGATACTAGTAATTATTCAATATATTTAACAGAAGGAGAAAAGCTTGCAATAACAAGAAAAGATATATTTGAAAGTAATGCAGAATGTGTTGGATATGAATATCCTTACCATTTATCTCCAGTAAAATGGACACAATACTTAGAGGAATATACTGATATAAGCACAGGAGAGAAAATAAGTAATCCATATAGAGTACCAGTTATAGCGATATTGTACTCAATAGGAATTGGAAGTCAAAAAGGGGTAATGGAGGAAGAATATAAAGTAGGGACAGATATAGAAATAAACGAAGAGAGCGACACAGTATTTGGGTTTAATATAAGAACAGGACTAGAACAAAGTGTATTTCCGCATTCAAGTTTATATATGGGAAATGGAAAATATCCAATGCCAGCAAACTTGATAAAAGAAATGTTCACAAACACTAATTTACAACCCAGCTTAAATAAATATCCATTAAAGCCTAACACAAAATATATAATTTTAAAATATAGATTTGTATATCAATATGTAAGCATGAGATTTGGCAAAACAATGGTAAATACAGATAACTATTACACAATGAATTTTTATACCGAAGCAAAAGGATTATTTGAACTAAAAAATAAAATAGAAAGGAGCAATTAATTATGGCAGATATAAAATTAGATAGAATAGGTTGGCAAGACGGAACACTTATTAGCAAGGGAAAAGTAGAAATAAATGGCACTATTTATGAAGTAGAGCCAGAACAATATAGTGGACAAACTCCACTTTCTAGTGCAAATCTTAAAAAAATGGAAGATAATACAGAAAAAGCAATAAATAAGCTAAAAGAAGAAAAAGATGAAAATACATTGTATGAAAACGAAACAGGAACGACAGGAGATATAGCATTAAGTGAAAAATTATCTAATTATAAATATATTAAAGTATTCTGGAAAGTTGGAAATAATAACAGGGGAGAAGAAGTATCTGTAGCATTAAACAAAAATATAAATTTATCATTAATAGACTTTACAGATTCAAAGATATGGATACATACTAAAACAATGCTAATGGAAGATACGAAATTGACAGTAAAAAGATATAAAGAATATTCTATTACAGATAGTAGTCAATGGACTCCATACGGTTCATCAACTAATTCAATTGCAATTGTTAAAGTAGTGGGATACAAGTAAAACATATATGTCTTAAGTATACATGAAAGGAAAAGATATAATATGAAAGATAAGAAAATAAAAGTAGCAGATAATAGCATGGTATATTTTAATGACGAAGAAGATTTCGAAAAAGCAGGTTATAAGACTTTAGAAATAGAGGAAGAACCTGCTTTTAATATGGAAACACAGTACTTAGAACCTTACTATCAAGAACAAAAAGAAAAGATAATACAGAAGTGGAAAGTTAAAGAGATAGAGGAGGTGGAATAGTGGATAGCACAATAATAGTAGCAATAATAACAGTACTACGGAGTTATTATTAATACATTAATATCAAATCAAACTAATAAAAAAATTGAGACATTAGAAAGTATAAAGGCAGAATTTAAAAAAGAGTTAGAAGCAGTAAAAAAAGAAATGAAGGAAAATCAAAAAGAACATGACAAAACATATTTGACAGATTTTCTATCTGACATAGAAAACAAACAACCAAAGTCAGATATTCAAATTAAAAGAGCTTATGAAATATATGAAGAATATACAAACCTTAAAGGAAATTCATATGTACATAGTAAATGGGAAGAATTAGAAAAGAAAGGGGCATTGAAATGAAAAAACAAGATAGAAATATAACCATAGCAGTTATAGTGGCTATGGTTATGATATTTTTTAGTGCAATATTTTTTATAGATGATAAGGAGCTAAAAAAAGATGTAGTAGAGAAAGTTACAGACACTGTAACAGATATAGCAACAAGAGAAATGAGTAAAGAAGAAATAGAATCTTTACCATCTACAGAAATAATAGAACAAACAGAAGAACAAGAAAAGACCGTATCAAATGAGCAAGAAGGAGAAGAAACAGAAGGATTTCAACTTCAAGGAGACATAGCTTATGAAGGAGCAAAAGCAGAAACTTGGAATGTAGAATTAGGAGACTATGTTGGATTAACATATTATTCACAATTAGATAGTAGATGGGCAAGCAAGATGTATTCTAGTGTAGGCAATCCAAACCAAACAATAGGTTCTAGTGCTTGTGGTCCTACATGTGCTTCAATGGTAGTAACAGCTACAAAAGGAGCAATAACACCTGATACTATGTGTGATTTGTTTGTACAACATGGATATAGAAGTGCAAATAATGGTACATATTTTAGTGCTTTTAGAGCTGTAGCAGATGAGTTCAATATCGGTTATACAGAAACAACAGATATTCAAAGAGCATTACAATTATTGCAAAACAATAATTATGTAATAGTAAGTTGTGGAAACGGATTGTTTACAACGGGTGGACACTTTATCGTTCTAGTTGGAATAGATGGAGATACATTAAAGATATATGATCCATATTTATATAGTGGCAAATTCTCAACAAGTACAAGAAGAGGCAAAGTAACTGTAGATGGAAATACAGTATATTGTAGTATAGACAATTTTAGAAACTATGCTAATTATAGTAAATTCTTTGCATTTGCTCATGATGGAAATGTACAAGTAAACAACACACGTCCAGTTACAACACAAGCATATACTAGATATGTAAATGCTAAAATAGGATTAAATATAAGAAATAAGCCTAATGGATATATTGTAGGTGGATTATCTAATGGTACAGCAGTAACAGTATATGAAACAGATGGCAATTGGAGTAGAATAGGGACAAATAAATGGGTTTCTAGTAATTATCTAACAAGTTATATGGCTGTAGCTTCAAATCCTGTTAAAACTATTTCTGGTGTGAAATATACAACAGGAAAATACAAAGTAAATGCTAGTGTCTTAAATGTTAGAACAGGTCCTAGTACAAAGTATAAAATAAAAGGATATAAACAATTAACGTCTAATGCAAGATATCAAAATAAAAGATTAGGAAATCAATATACTAATGGATTAAAACGTGGAGTAGTAACAACAGTAACAAAGGTTCGAAATGGATTTGGATTAACTCCAAGTGGATGGATTGCATTGAATTATTGTACAAAGATGTAAAATAAAAGGGCAGATATTATTCTGCCTTTTCTATATTATTTTCTTCATCTATTGTAAATTTTAAAAGTTTTTGTTCAGATAAATTATTGCGAAGAATATAAATATAGATATTACCGAAAATATGGTTAAAATTTTCTGGACTATTATGGGCAACTGATATTTCGGTTGCATTACTATCATCTTTAAAATGAATTAATGATTTTTCACTATCTGATAACTTTGAATAATCAAAATCTTTATTATCAGTTATAAAATACAAATATTCTGTATAAAACGGGTCTTCTTTATTACCTGTTTTTTCTAAAAAAATATATTTCATAAAATCACTCCTTTTTTTCAACACTATATTACACAAAAAATAAAAATGTTGTCGAATTTTGGCATAAAGTGAAAAATATAAAAAATGACTAAAAATCAAGCTATATAGTTATATTAAATTAAAAATAAAACGGCTTAAAATTGATTGTAAAGGGTTGTTTTTTAGCTGGGTTTCAAGAAAAAAACAAAAGATAGATATGGAAAAATCTATCTTTTATTAATCTCATTTTTAAACAATAATATATTCTTTATAATTATAATAAATTAAATTTTTAAATATGTCAATAATTAATTATTAATATTTAATTCTTTTTTCAAAGCTTTTTGTAATAATTGAGAAAAATTTATATCATTTTTCTCTGCTATAGTATTTAACCATGTTGGTATAGACAATGTTTTTTTGACAGCTATATTACTATATTTTTTTCTATATTCTAATAAATTAATTTCTATTATAGATATAAATTGATTATCTTTTAATTTTATATGGTTATATGGAATAGTAGGTTTAGGGAAATCTTCTAAATCAGATAAATATAAGCCTAAAGCATCTTGAGCCATTATATATGCTTCATTAATAGAATTTCCAAAAGTGGAACAACCTTTTAAGTCAATGAAATCAACCATATAAGACTTATCATTTTCATCATAAGTGAATATAGCTGGATAAAAATAATTATTCATAAAAACCCCTTCCTTATATTTATATTTTCTTTAGTATTAATATATTCAGAAAATAGAGTAGAGGGGACTACTATTTTAGTCCCGTTCTCTTTAAAATGGTTGCTACTAAACCTTTAGGCATTTCCCTATTATGTATAGGAATTATTTCTGTCTGGTTTCCGTCTCCTCATTTTCAAATGAGAGCCAGACTGTGAAACTTTAACCCAACCATTTTTTTCTAGTAGCTTTACCAATTCTTTAGGATACATAAGTATCACTCCTTTTCTTAGGTTTTTCTCAGTGCTTCAAAAGCTACTATAGAATATATTATTGTCTTTCGACATTATTATTATACTACGTATTATTACGTATGTCAATAAAAAATTAAAAAAATTTAATTTTTCTTTTCGACAAATTTCAACACAACAATTCAACATAAAATGTTATAATATCATAAAGGAGATGATAGTTATGGAAAAAGCATGTAAAGACTCTCTACAAATGATAAAAGTATTAAATATAAAAAATGAGAAAGAGTATAACAAGTTGCTAAAATTCTATTTAATATTATCATCAGAAAGTTTAAAAGGAAGATTAAGAACAAGAAGATTCAAAAAAATAATAAAACTAGCAAAAGAAGTCTAAAGGGCTTCTTTTTTTGCATACTTTCTAGATATTAGTACATACTAAAGTTGGTGGTAATATGAAAAGCTATTATTTTCATATAAGAAAATGGCACTTTTCCACCATAGTGGACAAAATGTAAATTTAATAAAGTTGCCCAAATGCAACAAAATACATGATATACATGAAAATGAGCATACTAAAGATGGGTGATTTTATGAAGGTAAAGATATTATTAAGAGAAGTCCGACTTAAAAAGAATATTACACTAGAAACATTAGCCAGATTATCTGGAATAAGTAAAGGACATTTAAGTAAAATAGAAAGACAAGAAAGAGAACCTAAGATATCTACGCTAATACAAATAGCGATAGCTTTAAATGTAGATGTCAAAGAATTATATAAAGTTATATTATGACACAATAAAACGTGTCATTTTTTGTTTTCATAAAAGAAAATGCCTCTTTCATAAAATGTTGCCCAAATGCAACAAGATTAAATATATCTTTCGGTTATGAACGTTCTAAATAAATGTAGGAGGATATGTAATGAAAGATGTAGTAGAAAATGAAATAATAAAAGAGCTAAATTGGAAAGAGAGGATTGTAGTAAAAATATTCAGAAAAACTTTTTATAAAATGTACAGATTGGGAATGATGGATTGCTTTAATTATTGCAATAAATAATATGTTATTTTGAGTTTAATAATGATACAGATAGGATGGAAACGTATTATAGGGGAGAAGCAGAGCCGATGCCATATAATACAAATGGAACGTTAAGAGTAAGAGAATTTAGAGGAACAAGTAAAAGTAATATATTATGGACGACGAAAAGAACGATGCAAAGTTGGAATAGTCAAAGGTATATTTATGGAAGCCCAATACCGGTTGGATTTGCATTTAAAAGACCATATGAAGGAGGTCATGGAAATCAAAGTCAACATTATGCTGGAGTAGCTTTTGATGTTGGGCAAACATTAACTAGCACTCAAAGAACACGTTTATGGAATAGTGCAAAAAATTCTGGGGTATGGTATTATGTTGAACCAATTTCATTAACTCCTACTTGGGTACATTTTGATAAAAGATTTCGGGAAACCAGCATGTTCTACTGGAGGATTTCCGCTTTTAAAGAAAGGAAGTTTGAGTAATTATGTATTAATAGCACAAGATGATTTAAATACATTAGGCTATAGAACAAATGGATTAGATGGGATTTTTGGAGTTGCTACTTATAATGCTGTAGTAGCATATCAGCGTTCAAGAGGATTGACTGCAGATGGAATTGTTGGGTGCAATACATGGCGCTCTTTACAAGAAGATGTTGTTGGAACTGGTGCTACAGGAACAACTATAAATTAAATGAAATAAATAAGCAATATAAAAAGGTTATGCCTTTTTATATTGCTTATTTATTTCAAAATTTTCTTTTTGTAATTTAACAAGCTCTTTTGTTATAGAATTTACAATTACTTTATTATAATTGTTTAATTTTAAATAATCTTCTAAAAAGTTTTCATCAATTAAATCATTCATAATAGGTGAGTTACTTTTAATTAAGTCATAAAATAAGAAATCAGAAGTGATATTTAGAGCTTTACAAATATTAGTTATTGTTGTTGCACTTCCAAAAGCTATTCCTCGTTCTAGTTGGCTGATATACCTTGCCGAAAGAGAAAGCTTTTCAGCTAATTGTTCTTGTGTGTATTCTGCTTTAGTTCTTGCTAATTTTATTTTTTTTCCTATATTTTTTCTTAGATTTTTTTCTACATCATTCATATAGCTCCTCCTTGATTTTTTATATCAAAAGTATAGCAATTAGAAAGTTAAAATAAAACGAACTATTAATAAGAGAAATGATTCAAAACTACAATTAATAGTTTTACTGTTGGGATAAAAGTAATTTTAGATAATTATTAATAAAAATGCAATAAATAAAAAAAATAAAAAAATTTACAAAAAAGCTTGCAAAATATAAAAAGTTATATTAAAATTTAATTGAAGTGGAGAGAAGTGGAACAAAGTGGTAGAAAAGTGAAAAGAGGTGAAAGGTAATTGCTAATTGGTGAATACGAGCATTCTCTAGATGCAAAAGGCAGATTGATTATGCCTGCAAAATTAAGACAAGACATGGGAGAGAAGTTCATCGTAACAAAAGGATTAGATGGATGTTTATTTGCGTTTTCACAAAATGAGTGGTTAAATTTTGAAACAAAATTAAAAGCATTACCTTTATCTGATAGAAACGCTAGAAACTTTGTAAGATTTTTCTTATCAGGAGCAACTGAATGTGAAATAGACAAACAAGGCAGATTTTTAATTCCAAGTAATTTAAGAACAGCGGCAGGATTAGAAAAAGAAGCAGTTATAATTGGAGTAGGAACAAGATTAGAAATATGGAATAAAGCAACATGGGAAAAATGTGATGAAAATATATCAGCAGATGAAATAGCAGAAAATATGACAATGTTAGGTATATAACTTGTAAAAGTTTATATAGGTGCTAAAGAAAAATATACAAAAGACAATAATGCAAAAGATACTAATACAAAAGAAAAATATTATAATTAACAAAAGAAATTAATACAAAAGATAAAAATCAAACGAAAGATGATAGTACAAAAGAAAAATTTACAAAAGATATGATATATATGCAAAAGATATATCTACGAAAGAAAGTTAAGAACCAAAAGAAAAAACAAAAAGAAAATACAGCTGGTAGTTCAATAATTACCAGCTGCAATACGTTAAAAAGTTTTATTTAGAGGTGTTAAATTGGAATTTAAACATATGCCGGTCATGTTACAAGAATGTATAGAAGGATTAAAAATAAAACCGGATGGAATTTATGTAGATGGAACTCTTCGGAGGAGCAGGGCATAGCAAAGAAATTGCAAAAAGAATATCATCAAACGGTATGTTAATAGGAATAGATAGAGATCAGGAAGCTTTAAAAGCTGCTCAAAATAATCTGAAAGAATTTCATAACATAAAGTATGTTCATGATAATCATGATAATATAAAAAATATATTAGAAAAATTAAATATAGAAAAAGTAGATGGAATATTACTTGATTTAGGAGTTTCTTCTTATCAGTTAGATGAGAGAAATAGAGGATTTAGTTATTTAGGTGAAAATGAATTAGATATGAGAATGGACAAAACACAAAAATTAACAGCAAAAGAAGTAATAAATAATTATGAAGAAGAAAAACTTGCTAATATTATTTATGAATATGGAGAAGAAAGATTCTCAAGAAAGATTGCTAGAAATATTTGCATAGAAAGAAAAGAAAAGCCAATTACAACAACTAAACAGTTAGTTGAAATTATAGAAAAATCTATTCCTAAATCAAAACAAAAAGAAGGGCATCCTGCTAAAAGAACATTTCAAGCAATTAGAATTGAAGTTAATGATGAAATAAAACCATTATATAATACAGTTAAGGACTGCATAGATTCATTAAGATCAGGAGGAAGGTTATGTATTATAACATTTCATTCCTTAGAAGATAGAGCGGTAAAAAATGCCTATATAGAAGCTAAGGGAAAATGTACTTGTCCGAAAGATTTACCATATTGTGTATGTGGAGCAAAATCATTAGGAAAAGTTGTAACAAAAAAACCAATTGTAGCTTCAGAAGAAGAACAATTGGAGAATTCAAGAAGTAAGAGCGCAAAATTGAGAATATTTGAGAAAACATAAGAAAAGAGGAGGTGAATAACTTATGGCAAGAAGCAGATATGAATATAGTACTAGTCCACGAAAATTGGAACCAGAATATAAACCACAACAAAAACAAAATAAAAAAAGAAAATTACATGTAGTAGAAGATTTACCAAGACAAGGAATAAAAATATCAACAGAACAAAAGAAAAAAAGAACAAAGGCAACTCTAGTAGTTATTGCTATATTTGCATTATTATTGATCATAAGTTATAGAAACTCAAAGATAAATGAAAAATTTACAGAAGTACAAAGCTTAAAGAAAGAATTATCTTCTCTTCAAAAAGAAAATGAACAACTAAAGGTAAATATAGAAAATAGTTTAAATTTTAATAATATTGAAAAATTAGCAAAAGAAAAGCTAGGAATGCAAAAATTAACCAATAAGCAAACTGTATATGTTAGTTTGCCAAAAAAAGATTATGTAGAATCAGCATCTGAAAAAGTTGTAATTGAAAAAGATAAAAATTGGTTTGAAAAATTTGTAGATAAAATATTTAATAGATAAGTGAATGAAATTTTTGAGCATAAAGAAAAATCTTCCTAATAAAATTTAATTAGGAGGATTTTTTTATGGCTACAACAAAACTTTCAAGTAAGAAAAAAATGCGAAATACGCTTTTTATTTGTTTTATAATTTTATTATGTTTGATTGGAAGAATAGGGGTAATACAATTTGTTCAGGGAGAAGAATTGTCGAGCTTGGCATATCAACAACAGACATTAGATAGAAAAATAAATCCCAAAAGGGGAACAATTTTAGATAGTACAGGAAAAAAGATTTTAGCAGTTAGTAGTACAGTAGAAACAGTAACAATCAATCCTGGGAATATAGCAAAAGAAAACAAAGAAAAAGTAGCAAAAAAATTATCAGAGTTATTCGATATGGATTATGAAAAGGTTCTAAAAAAAGTAACTAAAAGAAGTTCGATAGAAACGATTAGTAAAAAAGTTGAAAAAGAAGAAACAGATGAATTAAGAAAATGGATGCAAGAAAATAATATAACAACAGGAATAAATATAGATGAAGATACAAAAAGGTATTATCCATATGGAAATTTTGCGGCACAAATTATAGGATTTTGTGGGAGTGATAATCAAGGGCTAGATGGAATAGAAGCAAAATATGATCAAGAATTAAAAGGAAAACAGGGAAGTATTCAAAGAAATGCAGATGCAAAAGGGCGGAGAGATTGGGCATGAAGGAGAAAATTATGTTTCTGCTATTGATGGAAATGATTTGGTTTTAACTGTAGATTTTACAATTCAATCTATTGTAGAAAAATATTTAGAAGAGGCATGTATTGATAATAAATGTACGGATGGAGGAAATATTGTTGTAATGAATCCACAAAATGGAGATATTTTAGCAATGGCTACATATCCGTCTTATAATTTGAATACACCATATGAAGCTTATACAGAAGAATTAAAACAAAGTTGGGATACAATGGAACAAGCCGAGAAAACAAAAAATTTGCAAGCTGTTTGGAGAAATAAAGCGATAGCAGATACATATGAACCAGGTTCCGTATTTAAGTTAATAACTTCGTCTGCAGCATTAGAAGAAGGAATAACTGATACTGATAAAGAAGGAGAATTTTGTTGTACAGGAGGAATTGAAGTAGCTGGAGTAAGAATAAAATGTTGGAGATATTATAGACCACATGGATCAGAAAGTTTGCGACAGGCACTTATGAATTCATGTAATCCGGTTTTTATAGGGCTAGGACAAAAAATGGGAGTACATACTTATTATAACTATTTAAATAAATTTAAATTATTGAACAAAACAGGAATTGATTTGCCAGGAGAAGCAAATAGTATATTTTTAGCGGAAAATAAAGCTGGACCAGTAGAACTTGCTACTATTAGTTTTGGACAGAGATTTGAAATAACACCAATTCAGTTAGTAACGGCAGTATCTGCAATTGCTAATGGTGGCGAAAGTGTAAAGCCAAGACTTGTAAAACAAATTATTAATAGTCAAACAAAGGAAGTTAAAGATATTCCAGTTCAAAAAGAAGAAAGGGTAATATCAAAAGAAACGTCAGAAAAGGTTTTAAGTATGATGGAATCAGTAGTATCAGAAGGAACACGGAAAAAATGCTAAAGTTGCAGGATATAGAATAGGTGGTAAAACAGGTACTTCAGAAGATGGTGTTAATACTAATAAATATGTTACATCATTTTGTGGAGTAGCACCTATTGATAATCCACAAGTTGTGGTATTAGTTACTTTATATAATCCAACAGGAGAGGGGGGACACCAAGGAGGTGTGTGGTTCATTTTATCGCTACACTTTAAGCAACATTCAAAAAAGTCTTACAATTTAGGTAGAAAATAGAACAATCAAATCAAAGAGAAAGTGATTTTAAAATTGCTTTCTTTTTTAAAGTATATGAAGGAGGACAAGCTATGGAAAAAGAAAATATTATTAGTACAAATTTTATAATGACTAATAGAGATATAATAGCTGAATTTGGAGTGAATTCAGCTGTAATGCTAGGCGAATTATATGGAAGAATGAATTATTTTAGAAAAAGAAATGAATTAAAATTTGGATACTTTTTTGCCACTAAAGAGAGCATAGAAAAGAGTACAAAATTAAGTCCATATAAACAAAGAAAAGCAACATCAATTTTACAAGCTGTAGAAATTTTAGATGTAAAACATATTGATATTCCGCCAAAGACTTATTATAAAATTAATGAAGAAAAACTTTTGAAAGTATTGAAAAATTCAGTAGTGCACGAGGTGAACAACTAGTAATTCATATTTTAAACGACTAGGTGTTAAAAATGTTGACTACAGTCTGTTAAAAAATTTAACACAAATAATAATAAGTAATAATAATAAAAAAATAATAAATAATAACACACACATAAAAATCTTGGATTGAAGAATATCATTAAATATAAAGTTGGACAAGTTGTCCTAAATGTACATATCCTTACAGAGAGTAAAGATATGTACCTAAAAAAGAAAATATGTTTTGTAAATAGTTCATTATAAAAAGTGGACAGGTTGTCCACAATTGATATAATCTTACAAAGAGTAAGGCTATATTAATAAAAGTATATTATAAAAATGTATGCCTTTTTGTAATACATTTTTGTAAAAGTAATACTATTAGAAAGCTTTGCTTTCAAAGGTTTTAGGGGAAGATGTAATACATCTATTCTTGCACTACGTGAAAAAAGTAAAAAAAATTTGAAAATGGGCTGAATTTATAAAATGAGCACGTTAGAATTAAGTTAGTTGTTCGAACAAAGTGAGTTATAAATAACTTATGCAACCGAATGCAATGAGGGTGTATGCATTAAAAAAATAAGTGTAAGGAGAGATGAAAGATGTTAAATAAGGAAGAGTTAAAATCATTTCAAGAAGAATCTCTTATTGATTCTTGGTATAATAATAGAGCAGAAAATTTATATATACTAAATGATGTCGATAAAAAGAAAATAGAAGAAATAACAAAAGGAGAAGATACCTATCAAATAATAGCAGATGAAATATCTAAATTAGCTAACAAAGATGATAAAGAAAAAATACTTGAGAAAATAGATAAACATTGTAATAAATTAGTTAATATTGGTGGTTATGAAAATGAAAAATTTTATAAGGTTGGATTTATTGATGGAATTAATTTGATTATTGAATGCATAGGAGGAAAATTAAGATGTTGAGTAAATATGGAATTTTATATAGTAAATATTTAGAAGAATATAAGCCAATAAGCTATCAAGAATTAATAATGAATGGAACTATAAATAATTTTTTAGAATTAAAAGATAAAGAATTTAATAATATAAGGAATTCTATTATAGATGAACTAAAAAATAAATGTAAGAAACCTAATACAGATAGTTTTATAGAATTAGCAAAATACAATAATTTTATTTATAATAAAGCAGATGAATTAGTAATTTGGACAATATGTCCAAAAATCATAAAGATATACAGAGAGTAAGAAAATATTGTAAAATGTTATTGTATAAAATGTCAGGCAAAAATCTGAAATTTTTTTGAAAATCCGACAAGTTAAAGGCTTTGCCTTTTAGTGTTTAGGGGTGTATGTCAGATACCTATTCTTATACTACATAAAAAATTACAATAATTGTCAGAATTAGTAGAAAAGTTTTAAAATTTATTATATAATGCTTACCAAGAGTAATAACATTCGAAATAAGTGAATATATGAATGATGAATATTTAATAAAAATACACAAGCCAAGAATTCAAGAAATATGTGATACATATTTTAAATGGAAAGACTTAAATGCATATGTAAAAAGTTTAGTGTTAAGAAGGAATAAAATATGAAATTTATAGAAAATATAAAAAGAATTTATGAATATGGTAAAGAATTAGAAATTTATTTAGATATGGACAGAACAATTATTGAACTTATATTTGATATAGAAGAAAGCTTTACTCAAAAAGGTAATTATATAAAGAAAGTACCTATAAAACCAGTAATTAATCAATTGGAAAAAATACATAGATTATATCCTAATATAAAGATTAAAATTTTAAGCTTTTCAAGAAATAATGATATGACAAAAGAATAAATGGCTAGATATAAATATGCCATATATAAATAAAGAAAATAGAATATTCTTGTCTGAAGAAAGTCATGAATATGGTAAAATTGATATTAATAAAATAAAAGGTGAATATATAAAAGCAAATATAACAGAAGATAAAATTGCTATTTTAATAGATGATGATGTAAGGATTCTTAATGAAACTAAAAAATTTTGAAAGAACAAGTATTTCCAATACATGTTACATCTGTACTTATATAATATAAAAGAGATAGGCAGACTAAATAGAGTCTGCCTACTGAAAGGAATTTAATGTTAAAAATTAAAGTTTTCTTAACTGTTCGAGTCTTTTATCAGCTAAGGCCAGTTTTTCATCTAACTCAGAATTGTGTTCGATTATTTCAAAATGTCTTTCGAAATGATCGTGAATAACTCCATCGGGTGTCATACTGAATTTCATGTGATTAGGATTTAAAGATTTGTTACCAAGTCTTGCTCTTGTTCCATCTGAAAGAATAAAAGTAGCCTTATTTGAAGTACAGAAAATATCATCGATAGGTATACTTAAAAAGAGTTCTTCCAAATATGAAACATACTGGGAATCATAAGCTCCTTGATTAACAGGATTCATTGTGTTGGCATATACATTCATGCCAGTTGCTTGTCTTGCATATGCAAGAAAGTCAAGTAGAGAATTGAGAGTCGGAAACTCTTTTTCTGTTACAAGTACTTCAAGAGCTAGTTTGGTTTTCCATTCAGACTGAATAAACTGCATAGATTCACTACCTCTATAAGAGATTTTGAATTCATCAACAATTCCATCTAACTGTTTTAAAACTTCAACCTTTTTTCCGTTTGTAAACATTTTGACAGTAAGGCCAGCGTTCTTTGCAATATGAGCAAAGTCTACAATATCTGGATGCATAGTAGGTTCTCCACCGTGCAAAAAGAAATTATTAAGACCATGCTCTTTAGCGAAGTTAACACCAGAAATAAAATTTTCTTTGTTTATAAAACCTCCAGTGTGAACTTCACGCTCAATGCAAAAAGCACAATTGCTATTACATTGTCTAGTTAGCAAACAGAAAAACTCTTGTAAATCATGTAACTCCCGAGGGTGTTTTTTAATAATAATTTTGTCACTCATGATAAATCTCCTTTCATTAAATCTTATGCATGTTGCATTTATAATATTATAACATAACACTTTTGAAATTGCAATTATGTTGACAAAAAATGGGAAAAGCTTTATAATATATAAAGATTAAATCTTTAAGGAGGAAAAATGAAAGTAGTAACTTTAAACCCAAACAAATTAACAATGGATGATATAGATAGAGAACAACATAGAGTTAAAGTATTATTATTTAATTCTAAAGATGAAATTTTACTATGTAAAATAAATGGAGTTTATAACTTTATAGGAGGACATATTGAGGAAAATGAGACAGTATTAGAAACAGCACAAAGAGAGATAAAAGAGGAAACAGGAATTTCAATGAGATTAGGGAATTTTTCAGCGCCTTTTTTCAAACTTCAATCTTTTGAAAAGAATTATTATGGTTCACCTAGAAATTATTTTACTACGATAGAATTTATTGAAGGTAGAACAGATGCACCTATTGATTTAAATAAAACAAATTTAGATCCTGAAGAACAGAAAAAGGATTTTAGACTTGAATATGTATCATATAAAGATTTAGAAAATACATTAGAAGAAAATAGGAAAGTTGCTAGAGAAGAAGAAAGAGAATTTATTATAGATGAAATGCTAGCAGTATTGAAAGTTTACGAAAAAGAAACAGTTAAAAACAATATACATGAGGAAGAAAGATAAATGATTGATAGAAGAAAATATATAAAAGATACATATTTAAGAGGTATTAATAAATATAAACACTATTTTTTTGAAGATAAAAAAAATAAATGTTATATTTCAATAAAAAAGATTTTAGAATTAGATGAACCTTTTTTTACAAGGAAAGGTTTATGCTTAATTAATCAAAACTATTACATTGTAGAAATAGTACCTTTACATGAAAATTATTGCATAAGAGTATTTGTAAATGATAAAAAAGAGATAATATTATATTATTTTGATATAACACTTCAAAATGGCTTTGATAGTTTGAATGATTCTTTATATTATGATGATTTATATTTAGATGTAGTAAAACAAGATGAAAATATAGATGTTTTAGATGAAGATGAATTAATAGAAGCATTAGAAAATGGAAAAATAAATAAAAATGAATATGAATTAGCAATTACAAAAAAAAATGAACTTATAGATAGCTTAATTAATGATAATAATAAATATATAAAAATAGATTTTTTTAAATATTTATAAGAGATAACAAAAATATATTTAACATCCTAAAGTAAGAGGGATATGAAAATAAGATGTTTTTTGTAAGATTTTATTATATAAATATTTTAATGGCAAATTATTGAGTTTATGACAAAAAGTATAAATAAAAATAACTAGAAATTAGTAAAAACTAATTATCTAGTTATTTTTTTGCGAAATTTTATAAAAAATTTAAAAATTTTTATAAAAATTACCGATTTTTGAGTTTTAAGTGGCATTTACCTAGTAGAGAGAAAAAAGTAATAAAATTTTTTTATTACTAATAAACTTAAATATCAAGTTTAAGAAGAGGTAATTGTCATATGAAATTTGAAAATATATGTTTAAAAAACAACCAATATCAAATGAAAGTTGGAGATATGCTAGTTGAAATGGAATACTCCAAAAATAATAAAAAAATTGAAGAATATATGTTAAATATTTTAAGACAAAAAAGCAAAATGGGCTGACATATTATACTGGACACGTTACACTATAAGAGAAGGGAGGGAAAAATAAATGGCTGGACGAAAATCAAAATATTCTTCAGAAAATTCAAATACAAAAGGAACAAAAATATGGTCAGTAGCAGTATATATAAGGCTTTCACAAGAAGATAGCAACAATGGAGAAGACAAGCAAGAAAGTAATAGTATAACAAGTCAAAAGGCATTATTAAATGAATTTATTGAAGAACATGATGATTTGATTGTCTATGATACTTATGTAGATGATGGTTATACAGGAACAGACTTTAATAGACCTGGATTTCAAAGACTATTAGAGGATATGAGAAAAGGAAACATCAACTGCGTTCTTGTAAAAGATTTATCAAGACTTGGAAGAAACTACATAGAAGTTGGGAATTATATAGAGCAAATATTTCCACTATTTAATATAAGATTTATTGCCATAAATGATAGTGTAGATAGTTTTAAAAATCCTACAAGCACAAATACAATATTAGTACCATTTAAAAACTTAATAAATGATGAATACTGTAGAGACACATCAATTAAAATAAGGTCAGCATTAAATGGAAGAAAAAAGAAGCGGAGAGTTTGTGGGAGCATTTCCATCATATGGATATATAAAAAATCCAGAAGATAATCATAAGTTAATCATTGATAAAGAGTCAGCCGAAATTGTAAGAAAAATTTTTGAATGGAAAGTAAATGAAGGTTTAGGGAATTTAAGCATTTGCCATAGATTAAATGATATGGGAGTTTTAAATCCAACAGGATATAAAAAGAAAAGGCTAAATCAAAATTATAATAATGTGCAAATAATGCAAGAAGATTATTCTTGGTGTCCATCAACTGTTAGAAATATTTTGAAAAACGATATTTACATAGGAAACATTACTCAAGGTAAAAGAAGAGTAAAAAGTTATAAAGTTCATAAAGTAGAGCAAGTGCCAGAAGAAGAATGGATTACAGTAAAAAATATGCATGAGTCTATTGTAGATAAAGAATTATTTGAAAAAGCACAGGGTATGAGAAAAGTTGATACTAGAGTACAAAATAGTGGAAACTTAAGTATGTGGGCTGGAATACTAAAATGTGCAGATTGTGGCAGAGCAATGCATAAAAAATACTGTAAAAATAAAAGTGGTACTGTTTATGAATATTACATATGTGGAACATATAGAAAAAAGTCCAATAAATTATGCACAAAGCATACTATAAAAGTGGAAGAATTGGAAAATGCAGTGATGGAGGCTATTAAATTACATATAGAATTGCTTGTTGATACTGAAAAATTACTAGAACAAATTAATAAATCTAATACTAAAAAATTAGCAAATGAAAATATGGAAAATATTAAAAAATCAAAAAAAATAGAAATAGAAAGAATAAGTAATTTGAAAAGATGTTTATATGAAGATTGGAAGAGTGATTATATAACTAAAGAGGAATATTTTGAGTATAAACAAAAATATGAAAAAAACATAGATAGAATAAAAGAAATAATAGAAAATTTAGATAAACAAAAAGAGAAACAAGAAGAAATTATAAATGGAAATAGTCTATGGATAGAAAACTTTAAAAAACATAAAAATATAACAGAGTTAGATAGAGATATTATAACAGAGATAATTGATTACATAGAAGTACATGAGAATAAAAAAATAACCATTCATTTTAAATTTATGAACGAATTAAATAAAATTTTAGAATACATAGATGAAGAAAATAAATCAAGTATCTTTGAAAGAGTAAAAGAAGCATAAAACTAAACCTACAATCAATGCTAAAATTGAGTTTAACTTTTTGTAGTGACAAAATACACCAAGGAGGTGGTGTTGCAGCACCTGTAGGAGGTCAAGTGTTTAGTGAGATTTTACCATATTTAGAAGTGAATCAGGGAAATACGGAGGAAGTGGAAGAAGTAGAACAAATAGAGACACCAGACATTGTTGGCAAAACTATAAAAGAAGCGGAAAGTATTTTGAAGGAAAGTGGATTAGAATTAGAGATAGAAAACGCACCTGAAGAATTAGATAAAGAAAACACATTAATTAAAGAACAAACGCCTAAGGCTGGAATTAAAGTAAATAAGGGAGGAAAGATATATATAACTATTGAATAAAGATATAATGATAGATAATTAAATTAATTTAAAAGCCAAAAGGTATAATAATTAGCCTTGGCTTTTTTGTTTTAATGTTTTTTAGTTCTATGTTATATAATATAAAAATAAAATGTAATAAAGATATTATAATTTGATTTTAGTGAGTGGATATATGCATAATATTAGGAAGTATTAATAAGAAAAATTATAAAAAAGTCTATACAAAATAGTAATTTAGTTATATAATGTAAAAAAATTGGCGACAAAATTTTGGTGCCTTTTGTTTATTAAAAAAGATATAGTTTATTACACAAAATAATAAATTATAATCGAAGGGATTGATAAAAATGGAATTGAAAAAGTTATTAATAGGGTTAGAAGGTTTAAAAGTAAAGGGAAACTTAGATTTAGATATAAATGGAATTGAAAAAAATTCAAAAGATGTAAAAGAAGGTTTTTTATTTGTAGCTATTAAAGGATTTGCTGTAGATGGTCATAAATTTATTGAAGATGCAATAAAAAAAGGAGCAATTGCAATTGTTATAGAAGAAGGATGTGACTTAAAAACATTTAAGGTTCCTGAAGGAATTACAGTAGTAATGACTAAAGATACAAGAGAAGCTTTAGCAATAATAGCTAGTAATTTTTATGGAAATCCATCTAGTAAATTCAAGTTGATAGGTGTAACAGGTACAAAAGGAAAAACAACAACTACTTTTATGATTAAAGAAATTTTAGAAAAAGCAGGAAAAAAAGTAGGATTAATTGGAACTATAGCAACATATATAAATGGAAAAAGAATAAAAGACAGTGATAGAACAACTCCAGAAAGTTTAGAATTACAACAAATATTTAAACAAATGGTAGATGCAGGAGTGGAAACAGTAGTAATGGAAGTATCTTCTCAAAGTTTAAAATTGCACAGAGTAACAGGGTGTGAATTTGATATTGTATTATTTACAAACTTTTCAGAAGATCATATAAGTCCAAATGAACATCCAAATATGGAAGATTATTTTAATTCAAAACTAAAATTATTCAAGATGTGCAATACAGGTATAGTAAATGCAGATGATTTGCATGGAGCAAAGATACCAAGATTATTTCCAGAAAGTAATATAACAACATATGGTATAGATAATTATGCAAATGTTTTAGCAAAAGATATAACAATTACAAATTCATATGTAGATTTTAGAGTGAAAATAAAAGATAGAAATGAAAGAGTAAAAACAGGAATACCAGGAAGATTTAGTGTTTATAATTCTTTGGCTGCTATTTGTGTGGCACAAAAATTTGGAATTTCACCTGAAATTATAAAAGAAGCATTAGAAACTGTTAGGGTACCAGGCAGGTCAGAATTAGTAGATAATAAATTAGAAATTCCAATAATGATAGATTATGCTCATTCACCAGAAAGCTTACAAAATATATTACAAGCTGTAAAAAGTTATACAAGAGGAAAAGTGATTAGTGTGTTTGGATGTGGAGGAGATAGAGATTCAGGTAAAAGACCTATCATGGGAGAAATTTCAGGAAAAATAGCTGATTATACTTTTATTACATCAGACAATCCAAGGACAGAAGATCCTCAAAAAATAGTGAACCAAATAGAAGAAGGAATGAAAAAGACAAAAGGTAAATATTCAGTTATAGTAGATAGAACAGAGGCAATAAAACAAGCAATTGAAATGGCAACAAAGAGAGATATTATTGTTTTAGCTGGAAAAGGGCATGAGCCATATCAAGAAATTAATGGAGTTAAATATCCATATGATGAAAGAATTATAGTAAGAGATTTAATAGAAAAAATGAAATAAACAAAAGGAAAGGTTTGGTAAAATTGAAATTTGAAACATTGATATTAATGATATCATTTATAACTGCAATTATTTTAGGGATTATCATTATACCAATATTAAGAAAACTAAAAGTAGGACAAATAGAAAGAGATGATGGGCCACAATCACACTTAAAGAAACAAGGTACACCAACAATGGGTGGAATTATTATGATATTAGCAATGATAATAGTTGTTACAGGAACTTACATTTTTTTGATATATAATAATCAAAGTGATATTGCTAATAAATTGTTACCAATATTGTTGTTAACAATAGGATTTGGATTAATAGGTTTTATAGATGACTTTAAAAAGTTAGTTTTAAAAAATACAAAAGGATTAAAACCAAGTTATAAAATGTTAGGATTGCTTATTATATCTGTAGCATACGTAATATATTTAGTATATGGCTTAAAAATTGGAACAGAAACATATATTCCAATTTTAAAGCAATCTATAACAATACCAATTTATATTTATATTCCATTTGCAATAATAGTTATATTAGCAACTACTAATGCTATAAATTTAACAGATGGAATAGATGGACTTTCATCAAGTGTTTCGGCAATAATTATTACTTGCTTAACAATTATTGGAATACAATATAATTTAACAGAAATTTCTATATTTGGAAGTATAGTAATAGGTTCAGTACTAGGTTTTTTAATGTTTAATTTACATCCTGCAAAAGTATTTATGGGAGATACGGGTTCTCTATTATTGCGGAGGTGTGATTTCAGCATTAGCATTATATTTAAAAATGCCATTATTATTAGTTGTGATAGCATTAATACCAGTATTAGAAACGCTATCTGTTATTATTCAAGTGGCATATTTCAAAAAGACAGGAAATAGAATCTTTAAAATGGCACCTTTACACCATCATTTTGAATTATCAGGATGGAAAGAAAGTAAAGTAGTTATTATATTTAGTTTAATTACATTAGTATTATGCATAATTGGACTAAAAATAATATAAGATTATAAAAGAGAAGAAATAGTGTATGAAATTTAATAGTATTAATAATAAACAAAAGTTAAGGAAGGAAGAAGGAAGATGGCAAAAAAGAAAAAGGAAAAAAGCTTTTCAAGTTTTGTAAATAATCCGATTGATTTTACATTGTTAATTACTATATTATTGTTATTATCAATGGGGTTAGTTATGGTTTTATCAGCAAGTTCACCTTCAGCTTTATCAGAAAGTGGTAATAGTTATGCATTTTTTTCAAAGCAATTAATTTTTGCAATTTTAGGAATTATAGCTATGTTATTTATATCAAAAATAGATTATAGATTTTATCAAAAATTTTATAAACATGCATGGTGGATTGCTTTGATTTTATTAGCATTAGTATTAATAGCAGGAGAAACAGTAAATGGAGCAAAAAGGTGGATTCATGTTACAGAAACATTATCTTTTCAACCTTCTGAAGTAGTAAAAATATTAATGATAATTTTTTATGCAGGAATTTTAGTTAAAAATAGAGATGAATTAGGATTATATACAAAGGGATTTATTAAAAACATGTGTCTTTTGGCACCAATTATAGGTTTACTTTTATTAGAACCTCATTTTAGTACATCAATTGTAATTATTGGAATTTGTGCGACTATGATGATAATGGCAGGATGTAAGTTTTGGCACTTTTTAGCGACTGGAGCAGTTGCTGGAATACCAGCAATGATTTTATTAATTGTAAAAGAACCATATAGACTACAAAGAGTAATTACATTCTTAGATCCATGGAAAGATGCAACAGGAGATGGTTGGCAAGTTATACAAAGTTTATATGCAATTGGTTCAGGAGGGTTATTTGGAGTAGGATTAGGAGAAAGCAAGCAAAAATTTTTATACATACCAGAACCTCATAATGATTTTATTTTTTCAATACTAGGTGAGGAACTAGGATTTATAGGATGTGCAGTAGTATTAATTTTATTTGCTATTTTTATCTGGAGAGGAGTGCTTATTGCTATGAAAGCACCAGATATGTTTGGAAGTTTAATAGCAATAGGAATAACAGCATTAGTTGCAATTCAGGTTATTATTAATGTTGCAGTTGTAACATCATCTATGCCAGCTACCGGTATGCCATTACCATTTTTTAGCTACCGGAGGAACAGCATTATTTATTTTATTGTGTGAAATGGGAATTTTACTTAATATCTCTAGAGCTAGTGCAAAACAGCAGTAGATATTAAAATCAAGAAAGGAAAAGTTAAAAATGAGAGTTGTTATTGCAGCTGCTGGAACAGCTGGACATATTAATCCAGGTATAGCAATTGCTAATAAAATAAAAAGAGAAGAAAAAGGTTCTAAAATAATTTTTATAGGTACTACCAGAGGTCTTGAAAATGATTTAGTACCAAGAGCTGGATACGAATTAAAAACAATAAATGCTTATGGATTGAGTAAAAAAATATCAATTGAAAACATAAAGAAAATGTGTAAGACAATTAAAGGATATGGAGAAGCTAAGAAAATCATTTCTGAATTTAAACCAGATATTGTAATAGGTACAGGAGGATATATTTGTGGTGCTACAATATCTTCAGCACATAATTTAAAAATACCAACACTGTTACATGAAAGTAATGCATTTCCTGGAATGGCAATTAAAATGTTAGCAAATAAAACAAATACAATATTAGTTTCTTTCAGAGACGCTATTCCAAGAATTAAAAATTGTAAAAACGTAGTTTTTACAGGAACACCTGTAAAGATAAAGAAAAAGGATTTTAATGAAAATGAAAGAAATAAAATAATTCAGACTACGGGATTAAATAATAAGAAACCTATTATTTTAGTCTTTGGAGGAAGCCAAGGTGCAAAAAGAATAAATGATACTTTAGTTGAAATAATAAAAACTAAATTAAATAAAGATTATCAAGTAATTTGGGCAACAGGACCAAAGCAATATGATATTATAAAAGAAGAATTAGAAATGTCTAATATAAACATTAACAATATAGAGAATATGAAGATTCTTCCATATATATATAATATGGAAGAATTAATGAATGTTGTTGATGTAATTGTAGCAAGAAGTGGAGCTATGACAATAACAGAGATATCTAATTTAGGAAAACCAGCCATTTTAGTTCCACTACCTAATGTTAGCCATGATCACCAATTGTATAATGCAAAGGCTTTAGAAAAGGTTGGCGCAGCTAAAATTATATTAGATAATGAAATTAATGGGAAAATTTTAAATAAAGCAGTTGAAGAGATAGCATTAGATAAACAAAAAATGATAAATATGGGAATAAATGCATTAAAAAATTCAACTAAAGATGCAGAAGACAAAATTTATAAAGAAATTAAGAAATTAGTTAAATAGGAGTATAAAATGTTTAAAAATATACCAATTAAAATCGTACTAGTATTTTTTCTAATAGGCATAATAATTATTGGGGGATTTTGTGGATTTTTTTTGAATTCATTAAATATAATTAGTCAGAAAATTCAAGTAGAACAAAATTTAGATATTGGACAAGTTACTGATATGATTAACCAATTAGAAAATAATACAAAAGTAGCAGTAATAATTTTTTCTATTGCATATATAATAGTCGGAATAATTATAGCAGTAATTCTTTCAAAATTTGTTATTTATCCAATTAACAAGCTTATTAAAAGTGCAGAAAAAATAACAGAAGAAGAATCTAAAGAAAAGAAAAATAAGAAAAAGGGAGAAATGAGCAATTTAGAAAATGTATTTGGCATTATGACTACAGAATTAAAAGAAAAATTAAGTGAAGTTTCAACACAGAAAAACCAAATAGAAACTATTTTATTACATATGACAGATGGAATTATAGCTTTTAATAGAAAAGGAGAAATAATTTTAATTAATCCTGCGGCAAAGAAATTTTTAAGCATTAGACCAGAAGATAATACATTTGATGATATATTTAAAAAGTTTAATTTGAATATTAATATGGAAAAAATAATTTATTTAGAGAATTGGACTTCAACAGAGCAAAAAATCCAAGTAGATGACAGATATGTAAAAGCATTTTTTGCGCCATTTAAAGACGAAGAAGAAAGACCAGATGGAGTAATTGCTGTAATTCAAGATATTACAGAACATGTGAAATTAGATAATATGCAAAAAGAATTAGTGGCAGATGTATCACATGAATTAAAAACGCCGATTACTTCTATTATGGGGTATGCAGATACATTATTAGAAGGAGATTATAATAAAGAAACACAAGATAAGTTTTTAAATGTTATTGCAACAGAAGCAAGGAGAATGGCTAAATTAGTTACAGATTTATTAACTCTTTCAAGATATGATAGTAATAAAAAAAGGGCACAAAAAGAATCATTTGATTTAGGAGACTTAGTAAAAAAATGTCAGGATAAATTAGCTATTGAAATAAAAAAGAAAAATCATACTGTAAATTGTTTTGTTACTGCAGATGTACCACCAGTATATGCAGATAAATATGATATTGAAAGAGTTGTATTAAATATATTAACTAATAGTATAAAATATACAAAAGATGGTGGAGAAATAAAGATATATGTAGGATTTGTTTATAATGATGCATATATTAAAATTTTTGATAATGGTATAGGAATTCCGGAGGAAGATTTAAGTAGAATATTTGAAAGATTTTATAGAGTGGATAAAGCGCGTACTAGAGAAATGGGCGGAAGTGGATTAGGTCTTGCAATTGCTAAAGAAATATTGGATAAGAATGGTGGTAGTATTGATATAAAAAGTGTTGTTGGTCAAGGTACTGAAGTTGTTGTAAGGATTCCTACAAAAGGTGATAGAGAGTAATAATATTAATACAAAAGAGGTTACAGTTCAGTAAGAAATGATTATGGTGTCCAAGCTTTGGCTCCCACTATAACACTTGAATTTTATTTAATGACGTTTGATTGGAATGAAAAATAGAAAATTTTTTACTGAACTGTAACCAAAAGAGGAAAATATTTTAAATATATTCCTCTTTTTAATTGCTAAAATTTATAATATAATGTATAATATAAAGTGCAAAACAAAAGTAAAAAGGAGAGATAAATTTGAGTTCAACAGCAAAAGAAATATTAGAATGGGTATATTGTATTATAATAGCATTAGTATTAGCAATGGTATTTAGATATTTTATAGGAACACCTACTATTGTAAAGCAGGTGTCAATGTATCCGACACTAATAGAAGATCAAAGATTATGGTTAAATAGATGGGGAAGGACTACAAAAACTTTGCCAGAAAGAGGTAAAATTATAACTTTTGAAGAACCTGCAAAAATAAGTTATACAAGTTCAGAAATTGATTTATCAAATCCAGTAGCTAAATATGAAAAAAAGACAGGATTAAAATGGTTTGTTAATAATTTTTTAGAAATAGGAAAGAAAAGTTATATAAAAAGAGTAATAGCACTTCCAGGAGAACATGTACAAATAAAAGATGGAAAAGTTTATATTAATGAAAAAGAATTGGAAGAACCATATTTACAAGAAGGCATAGTAACAGATGTTACAGGTGTAGGATTTGATGATTTTGTCGTTCCAGAAAATTGTGTTTTTGCAATGGGAGATAATAGAAATCATAGTACAGATTGTAGGTCATTTGGATGTATACCTTTAGAAGAAATAGAAAGTACAGTTGCTATTAGAATATGGCCATTAGATAAATGGGGTAAGGTCGAATAACAAAAGGAGACTTTTAAAATGTTTGAAAATATCTTTGGAAATAATTCAATTAAAAATATACTAAAACAGTCTATTGATAGCAATAAAGTATCACATAGCTATTTAATGATTGGTGTATCTGGTATTGGAAAAAAGATGATAGCTACAGAATTTGCTAAAGGAATTTTATGTTTAAGTGAAGATAAAGCTTGCAATCATTGTAAGTCATGCATTGAGTTTGACAGTAATAATAATCCTGATTTTTTTTGTATAGAGCCAGAGGGAAATAGTATTAAAATTGAACAAATTAGAGAACTACAAAAGAAGATCCAAGAAAAGCCAATTATTTCTGAAAAGAAAGTGTATATAATTGATCAGGCAGATTTAATGACAAAAGAGGCACAGAATTGTTTGCTAAAAACATTGGAAGAACCTCCAGAATTTGTAACAATTATATTGGTTGGAACAAATGAAAATGCTTTTTTAACTACAATAAAATCAAGATGCATGATTTTACATTTTAATCCAATAGAAGATTTAGATATAAAGAAGTTTTTAGAAAGTAATTATCAAATGAATAATATTTCACAAAGTATGTTAGATGTATTTCAAGGAAGTATAGGAAAAGCGATTTTACTAAGGACTAAGCTAGAACAATATTTAGAATTGGAAAAAATGATAGATAAATTAGATAAAGTAGATTTAATTGAATTGATAGAATTTGCAGATGTTTTATATAAATTAAAAGAAGAAATATATGATATGTTAGATTATATAAATATTATTTTACTAAAGAAGGCAAAAAAAGACTATATATACACAAATTGTATCAAAATTGTGGAAAATACCAAAAAGAGATTGCAACAAAATGCAAATTATGATATGTGTATAGATAATTTGGTATTTAACATATGGGAGGAAGTAAATTGAAAAATATTATAGGAGTTAGATTTAAAAAATTAGGTAAAATATATTTTTTTAATCCAAAAAATTTAAAAGTACATAAAGGTGATAAAGTAATTGTTGAGACAGCACAAGGAGAAGAGTTTGGAGAAGTTGTGATTCCAAATAGATTTGTTGACGATGAAAAAATAATAGCACCATTAAAAAAAGTAATTAGAATAGCAAACTATAAAGATAAAAAACATAATGAAGAATGTAAAATGAAAGAAAAAGAAGCTTTTAAAGTATGTGAAAAGAAGATAAAAGAGCATAAATTAAACATGACATTAACAGATGTTGAATATAAATTTGATGATAGTAAAATATTATTTTATTTTACAGCAGATGGAAGAATAGATTTTAGAGATTTAGTAAAAGATTTAGCAGCTATTTATAAGACTAGAATTGAATTGCGTCAAATAGGTGTAAGAGATGAAGTAAAGAGGATAGGTGGAAACGGAGTTTGTGGAAGAGAATTATGTTGTTGTAGTTTTTTAAGTGACTTTGAAGCAGTGTCTATAAAAATGGCAAAGGAACAGAATATTTCACTAAATCCATCGAAGATTTCAGGAAATTGTGGAAGATTAATGTGTTGCTTAAAATATGAAAGTGATGTTTACGAAGAAAAGTTAAAAAGACTTCCAAATGTAGGAGCAATAGTAAAAACCGAAGATGGAGAAGGAGAAGTTGATAATATAGAGACTTTAAAAGAAGTTGTAAGAGTTAAAATAAAAGACGGAGATGGATATTTCTATAAAAAATATAATGCTAAAGATGTAAAGATAATAAAAAATAATTCTTTGAGTAAAATAGATGAAGAAGAGTTAAAAAATAAAAAAGAGCTAGAAGAATTAGAAAAATTAGAAGTTGAAGATGAAAAAGAACGAAAATAAGTTAATATTTTAGGAGGTGAAAAAAATGGCATATAAAATAACAGAAAAATGTATTTCTTGTGGAGCTTGTGCAGTTGAATGTCCAGTAGGATGTATTTCACAAGGTGAAGATAAATTTGTAATTGATGCATCAGCATGTATTTCTTGTGGCACTTGTGCAGGAGTTTGTCCAGTTGAAGCTCCAGAGGAAGAATAAAATAAAAGGGAAAAGACTGTTATAGTAATGTATTACTAAAAACAGTCTTTTTGTGTGAACATATTTAAGGAGAAAATCATGGAAGAAGAAATAAAAAAAGATGATGTTCAAGTTAATAAAGAAATAAGTAAAGAGGAGCTAAAACCTACTAATAAAAAGAAGATAATATTTAATTTTATACTTATTTTAACTATTTTTTTAGGATTATTAATTTACATGATTAAAGTAGATGGTATTGACAATATAATTAATTTACTTTATCAAGTTGATTATAGATGGGTATTAGCAGGCGTTGTTTGTTTATTGATTCATTGGGCATGTGAAGCTATTAATTTACACATACCATTGAAAAAAATGTATCCAAATCAAAATATAAAGAATTCTATAAAAGTATCTATGATAGGTTTATTATTTAACAACATTACACCATTTGCATCTGGCGGTCAACCAATGCAAGCGTATGAATTAACAAAGACAGGTAAAAGAGTGAGTGATTCTCTAAGTGCTATGGCAATTAAATTTATTATTACACAGATAGCATTAGTAGTAACTACAATAGTGGTTATATTTTTTGAATTTGACTTTTTTAAAAATTTAATGCAAAATTATCTTTGGGTAGCTATAATAGGTTTTTTAATAAATATATTAGCTATTGTAATAGTTATTTTAGTTGGAATAAAAAAGAGTATAATTTCAGCAATCACTACTCCAATAATTAAATTTTTAGGAAAAATCCATATTTTAAAACATCCAATAGAAATATTAGAAAAATTAGATAAAAGTATAGATAATTTTAGTGAACAATTTAAATTTATGAAATCTGAAAAAAAGATGGTATTAGAAATGTTTATAACAGCTGTAGTACAAAGTTTTGCATATTACTCTATTACATATATGGTATATAGAGCATTTGGAAATTATGGTATAAGTTTTTGGCAAATAATACCTACACAAGCATTCTTGCTATTGATTATGACGTTTATTCCAACTCCAGGTTCAGGACTAGGAGCAGAGGGAGGATTTTATATATTATTTAATACTATTTTTAAAGAAGGTACAATAAATATGTCTATCTTATTTTGGAGATTATATACGTTTTATTTGCCTATATTAGTTGGATTATTTTTCTTAATTCCTACAAGAAGTGATAGAAAAGAAAAAACAGAAAATACTGTAAAAAATAAATAAAAAAACAAGATATCAATATCTTGTTTTTTAAATACTTATTTATTAGTAATTTCTTCTAAATCTAATAATTCCTGCCATCTTTTATCAACTTCTTTTTGGAATTCTTCTATCATCCATTCATTACCTGGTTTAAACATATGTTTAAACCTTTTTTGAGGTCTTAAAAATTCTTCAATTGGTAATTTTTTAGCAGGTTTATAGTTTATTTTATATTTTCCATCAATTACTTCATATAATGGCCAATAACATGTATCAACTGCTAATTTATTAATTTGCATTAGCATATCTGTTGGATATCCCCATCCTCTAGGACAAGGGGTCATAACATTTAAGAATGTAGGACCTTCTGTATAAATTGCTTTCTCAGATTTTTCATATAAATCCTTAAAATTCATATAGCCAATTGTTTGAGCAACATAAGGAAGGTGATGACTTACCATTATTTTAGTTAAATCTTTTCTAGATTGCATTTTTCCAGGAATTACTTTTCCGGCAGGTGATGTTGTAGTATCTGCAAATTTAGGCGTAGCAGAAGATCTTTGAATTCCAGTATTCATATATGCTCCATTGTCATAACAAACATAAACCATATCATGACCACGTTCCATAGCTCCAGATAAACTTTGAAGCCCTATGTCATAAGTTCCTCCATCTCCACCAAATGCAATGAATTTTGTAGTATTAGATATTTTTCCTTGCTTTTTTAGTGATTGGTATGCAGCTTCAGTTCCTGATAAAGTTGCAGCTGCACATTCAAAAGCAGTATGGATAAAAGAATCTGTCCAAGCAGTATATGGATAAATAAAAGTAGAAACTTCCATACATCCAGTTGCACCAGCAACTACTGCATGGTCTTCAGGTTTTAAAGCTCTCATAATCATTCTAGCAGCTGGAGGAGCACCGCAACCAGCACACATTCTATGTCCGGCAGTAAATCTAGAAGGTTTATTTGCTACGATTTCTTTTACATTGTAAGGCATTATTTTTCACCATCCTTTCTTAATCCAAAATATCTATAAGGATTTTCTACTTTTCCTGATTTACTAATTTCTAGTAAATCTTTATAAACTTTTTCAATATCATCAGCTTTTGTATCTCTACCACCAATACCATAAATATAATTTACAGCAGGTACATGTTTGTTATTTACATACATTGCAGAAGTAACATCTTCAAACAAAGCACCACCAGCAGCATTTAAAGAATCTGATTTATCTAAAACAGCAATAGCTTTTAAATGACTTAAGCTATTAGCAACTTCTTCAGCAGGAAAAGGTCTAAATACACGAATTTTTAATAATCCTGCTTTTATTCCTTGTTTTCTTAATTTATCTACTACAAATTTTGTAGTTCCTGCAGTAGAATTCATACAAACAATAGCAATTTCACTATCTTCTAATTTATATTCTTCAAATAATCCATATTTTCTTCCTGTCATTTTTTCAAAGTCTTTTGCAACATCTAAAATAACTTGTTTTGCGTTTTTCATAGCTTCTGCTTGTTGAGCTTTATGTTCAAATAAATAACTTTGTACATCTAAAGGTCCAACAGCTATAGGCTCTTTTTGATTTAATAAATAATGCTCAGGATGATATTCTCCTACAAATTTTTTTACTTTTTCATCTTCTTCTAATTCAATATTTTCAATTGAATGTGAAGTGATAAATCCATCTTGACATACCATTAAAGGTAGCATAACATCTTTATGTTCAGCAATTCTATGAGCCATTAAAGTATTATCATATGCTTCTTGGTTGTTTTCTGAAAATAGCATAATCCATCCACTATCACGTACTCCCATAGCATCTGAATGGTCATTATGGATATTTAATGGACCTGATATAGCTCTATTTACTAAAGATAAAACAATTGGTAATCTTAAGCTAGAAGCGATGTAAATCATTTCCCACATTAAAGATAAACCGTTTGCAGAAGTAGCTGTCATAGCTCTTGCTCCAGCAGCTTCTGCACCAATACAAGCAGACATAGCACTGTGTTCGCTTTCTACTGCAACAAATTCAGTATCGACAGTTCCATTTGCTACAAATGTTGAAAAATACTGTGGGATTTCAGTAGATGGAGTAATTGGAAAAGCTGCTACAACGTCTGGATTAATTTGTTTCATAGCAGTTGCAGCTGCTTCATTACCACTTAATCTTTCTCTTATACTCATGTTTTTTTCTTCCTTTCTTATTTATTATTCTTCTTTCATTTCAATTGCACCAAATGGACAAACTTTTGCGCATACGCCACATCCTTTGCAATAATCATAATCAAAATCTTCTCTTTTTAAATCAGAATTAACTGGTATAGCATCATCAGGACAAACAGGAAAACATAAACCACATTGTTTACACTTTTCACTTAAAAAGATAGGTTTTACGCTTCTCCAATCACCAGTTTTAAATTCTCTTGCATTTCCTGCAGTGTAGATATCACCACCAGGAGTCATTTTCTCCATAGGAGTATTAGGATTTATATTTGTCATATTTTTTTAACCTCCTTTAAGGCTATTTCTAAAGCTTTCATATTACCATCAATTACCTCAGGTTTTTTAGCAAATTTATGTTTAAAAGAACTTTTCATATCCTCTAGTAAAGCTTCATCAGTCATAACTTTACTTACTTTTACAATAGCTGCTAGCATAGGAGTATTAGGAAAATATCTTCCTAAAGCTTCTTCTGATATTTTTCTAGCATCTATAGTATATATATCACCTTGATATCCTTTTAAATTCTTTTTTAAATATTCTTCAGATTTAGTTGTGTTAATAACTATTGCTCCATTTTCTTTTAGTCCTGCTGTTACATCTACAGATTCTAAAAGAGTATCATCTACTACTACAACATAATCTGGTTCATAAATATTACTATGAATAGTAATTGGAGTACTACTAATTCGATTGTAGGCTGTAATAGGAGCACCCATTCTTTCAGGACCATATTCAGGAAATCCTTGAATATATTTTCCTGTATTAAAAGCAGCATCAGCAAGTAATAAAGATGCTGTTTTTGCACCTTGACCGCCTCTACCGTGCCATCTTATTTCTATCATGTTATCCATATTGATAAATTGCCTCCTTTTCCTTTATTTTACGTGTTTAGTATATGCCTAAATATGTGCAATGTCAAGAGAAAATAGTCGAATTGAACGATTAGGCTAATAATAAGGTTACAGTTCAGTAAGAAATGATTATGGTGTCCAAGCT
>ULRH01060950.1_pt1 | contig 63460 bp, 62 predicted proteins | sample 1955271 | NCBI WGS metagenome assembly ULRH01 (sample SAMEA4835677, study PRJEB28245) | human gut metagenome | biome: gut microbiome; material: fecal sample | place: Denmark | collected 2008 | reverse complement strand
CATGCATATATTGGGTATGAAAACATTCATTAAAATATTCACTGCCATTGATTCATGTCTATCATCAGAAAAAGTAAATACAGCATAAGACTCCTGCACTCTCCCAATTTCATGCAAATAGCTTCCAGATATAGAAACTAATTTATGCGTTATCACTGCTAAAATAAATATTAATATAATGTGTATACCCATTTATGTTCTTTCTCTCCTTTTCATTTTCTCCACAATCTATTTTATCATGTAAACTTATAACGCGCTATTGTTTTCTAGCAAACTCATATATAAAACTCTGGCAATTCCTGCTCCTCCATTCTTTCTGACGGATAAGAGAAAGTTCTAGTTCATCTTTCCCTTATCCAAATCCTTAAATTCTGTTTTCATCTGCCTCCAGCCAGCTTACCGCTGGTATTCATTCTCTTCCGTTCTCTGTCGCCCCGGCAGGATCACAGCCAGCTTTTCCGTAAAGGCATCCCACAGGTTTCGTCCATTTACCACCAGCTTACGCATAAATTCTTCTGCCTTGTCGAGGATCAGGCGGAGGGTGCGGTTTTCTTCCCGCAGTTTTTCATTCTCATATCGCAGCTCTTCTTTCTCGTTCCGAGCCTTTAGTACCTCTTCAAACAGTTCTGCCTGCCGGGTTGTCACTGCCACACTGTTGTACTTTTGGTATAATTCTTCTGCATGTGCCACATACCGCTCGAGCAGCAGTCTTGTTTCCTCAGTGTCTGCCACCACCCGGTCACGCTGCGCTATGACGATCTCTGTCTCGATCTGTGCCTTTTCCAGTTCATCCTTCACACCCGCTAACGCCTGCTCTGCACTTTCTTTTTCTGTCTGCAATCCGGATAACGCTTTTTGCAGATCCACTTTCTGGATCTCCCGCTTTTTATGATTCTGCTCCAGTGCCTTGCAGTCCCGCTCCAAAGAATCCCGTTCATCGCAAAGTGCTTCACAGTCACTGTGGAGGTTTTTGCGGTTTTCCTTCAATTCTTCACAATCCCGCCGGAGTGATCCCCTGCTTTCCCACAATTCTTCGTGTTCTTTCCTTACATTGTAAAGTTCTCTGTGCAGACCGTCGTATTCGTCTTTCAGATCATCATACTCCTGCTGCAGGTTTTCATATTCCTTTTTCACTCCGACATGTGCCTGCTCCATCCGGTCATAAAAGGATAAATAATGAAAATACCGTTCTTTCGCTTCTTGCTTTTTCGCTTTCCATTCTTCACAGGACTGCATCAGCTCGTCCGTCTGTTCCTGCTGCACCTGCAGAGTTTTCCGATTTGACACCAGCAGTTTTTCCTGCTGTGCCAGTCATCCTTCGCTGCCATAACAAAGTTTCTTGCGAAAGAAATTCGTGTTCACTCTCCCAGATACCGTCAGATAGCCAAGCTCCTGCATTTCTGCATTCAACTCTCTGACCACCTTATACGCATAGGATTTGGACACTTTCAATTCTTCTGCTACTTCATCCACCGTTATAAAGCTCTTTTCCATAAGCCTCACCTCCTCTCCGGTAATGACCAGCACCAATGTGCTAACTCAATTTGTTTAAGTTGTTGTTTGACTTAATACTAAACATTTTAATTTAAGTCAAGTGGTTTGCAGTAAAATGTTAACTTTTTTTGTTTAGTTTTCTCTTGCTATCCTATTTCCCTCATGCTATACTCTACCTAAACAAAAATGTTTATTATTGCATTTATAACCACAAAATGGAAACGAACAAGAAAATGGAGGAAATAAACATGGCAATCGGACAAAGGATCAAATTTTTTCGCAACCGGAAAGGGTTTACGCAAAAACAGCTCGGTGAAATGCTCGGATTCCACGGCAAATCATCGGATGTACGCATGGCACAGTACGAATCAGAAGCCCGCATACCAAAGCAGGAACTGATAAAGGGAATGGCTGATCTGCTGGAGATAGATACAAAAGCACTGACCGTACCGAACATCGATAACTACTTCGGACTCATGCATACCTTCTTTGCATTGGAAGATATGTACGGGCTGACTATCGGCGAGAACGACGGTAACATCTGTCTCTCCCTTGATCCGGCGGTAACGAAACCTCATTCAGTTCTTGATGACTGTCTGAGATCCTGGCTACAGCAGAAAGAGAAACTGGCGCAAGGGGAGATCACTAAAGAGCAGTATGATGAGTGGAGATACCAATATCCAAAACTTGATATGCGTTAATGCTCATCAGCAATCAATAGACTACTTACAATAACCACTTGCGGAGGATGATAATATGCAATTTGACAATTTCTTTATCGACTATAAATTAAGGCTCAAAACAATTTCAGAGCGCATCATATGGTCAAAACTACCACTTTATAGGAAAATCAGTTTAATTGCTATGATTTTACTTTTTTTAGTTATGCTCGTAGCTTTAATATTCCAAAACAATAATTTAATTTTACTTACGTCTTTCTTAACATTTATATTTTTCATAATACTTTTCGCAATTGATTCTACTCCCAAAAATCAGTCTTTTATGTTAAATAAATACTACAAGCCCTATTCCAGACAAAGGACTTCAATGATTATCAAATTACTAAATGATTATAATATTTCAGAATTTGATACAGATCGTATCAGTTTACTTATTAATCAAACTAAAGAAGCACAAATAGCACACAATCCGTTTTCTCCAATAATAGATCCAATAATTAAGTTAATAAAAGGCGTAAGCCCTATTATCATTTCTATCATTTCATATATTCCACAAAAAACAACCTCCGACCGTGATTTACAGTTTACGATCATAGAATTATCAATTTTATTTTGTGCCATACTCGGTATATATATTATGTTCGCCGTTCTTTCTCCTATATTGAAAGATTTAATTTACCGGGATTATTCAAAATACAATTCTTTAATATATGACCTCAATCAAATCAAAATTTTTCAGCCTAATCAAATAGCAAGTTCCTCAAATCACTTGTCTTCTTCCAAAGACAAATAAATCAAAAAACCTTACCGACTTCAGTCCTCACAACTGAAAATCAGTAAGGTTTTTATATGCAATAAAATAATTTACTCAATGAATAACGAAAAAATGTTGCCAAATCGTTGCCACGTTCTAAACAAATTTATTTGGAACAGGCATAAATTATAGCTTTATTTTCCCATACACATTATTCAAACTCTTGGGCGGATAGATTTATCTGGCTGTTTTCAGGTACACATTTGTGTGTTTTATTCTTCATATTCATCCTATTGTGCATTTTTGTGTACCTCGTCTAAAATTTTTAGAGCCAAAATGGAGCCACTTCTTACACTTCTCCTCGTATTGCATATCTCAATATTTAATAGTTATTCAAATTCTCGAATTAACATTTCTATTATCTGAGATCCCTTTGCTATTTTTCCTGTTCCTCCTAAAGAATGGTAAATTTCATAAATATGGTCACAATATTCGGCAATATCTCCATCTGACAATGCCTCTGCATCAATAGATTGAACATCATTCGGAGATATTTTGTGCGAATTGTTTTTTCTTGCAAAACTATAATACAAAACATAAAAAAGCAAGTCACCTTGTTGGCTTGTATTATATAATCCACATTGTCGTAAATAATTTTTTATGCGATTGGCCCAAATAATTATTTTATAATAAACAATTAAATCAATTTCACCTTTATACAAAAAATTATAGTAGTCGTTATTTGTCAATAGAGTAGACGGACGAGCACGTGAGTAATTCGGTTTTTGTAAAAGTACCGCAATTAAAGATTGTGCCAAATACGACACACTTATAATTTCAGATCTTTTCTTGCCAAGATTTTTATAATGATTCTTTCTTCTATCATAAAAAAGTCCCCTTTGCTTAAAAAACATTTCAATTTGCCAATGTATAGAATCAGAAACTCGCAAAGATGATTTTGGTATAGACGTCTGATTGTTCGTAGCTAAAATAATATCATCACGAACAGTTTCCGTGGATGGTACAATTATTCTCACAAGAACATGGCGAGAATCAGAATCTAATTTCTCAGGATACTCTGAGAAAAAGTTGTATATTTCATTTGATGTTTGTAATCCATTAACTATTTCAGGTTCTGTGATTATTAAAGATCTGCTTGTTACTGGCGAGATATTACTTGCCAAAATAGTTATTCCATTATTAAGCCACCAAAAATCTATACTATCATTTTGATCTAAGGTGTTATGTATCTCTTTATTCACAACAACGCTACCTTGATAGTCTCGAATGTTTGATTCAAAAATAGACTGCTCCAGTGTATCACTTCCATTAGTTATAAAATTATAATATTTCCCCAGGGAAACCAAAGCAATATAATCTTTGTTGACACCTAACGAAATTGGATTATCAGCAAGTATAAGCTGATAATCTCGTACATCTGGAGTATTAAGAATTTCCATTATTTTTTCTGCGCCAAAATATTCTACTGACACTTTAGCAGATGGAAATAAACCTTTAACATTTTCTTTTAACTCCTCCCCTTGTTGTTTTACATTAGGATGAATCTGTTCACCTTCGGAAATATACCAATACTTGAGAGTAAGTTTAATCCTTTTTCTAATAAGTGCTGTATAAACATCGCGAAACAACTGAAAAGAATCTCGCACATCTTCGTTATAACGCTTAGAATAATCGGCTACATCCTTATTCAAGTCGAAAAGATTAATTGATACGGTTTTCCATTTCATTATGACATCTTCGTTAAAAGATGTACTAGTTTTTGATTGAATAATTATCATTTCAAGCAAACTGTCAGAGGGAATTTCTCTATTTTCCAAAAAATCCTCTTTAACAAGTAAACCATTACAAAATATATATATAGCATCACAGCCACCATCATTGCCAGCTCCCTTTATTCCTTGCATAATTTCTTCATCACTTAAGGTATATGATTTCAAAACTATCTTTGCAGAAAAAAATTCAAAAAAGTCTTCAATCGTAGTAAACTCATTGCAATCTTCTTCGTATTCTTTTTCAATTAAGCTTTTTAACAAAACCTGCATATTGGTCATATTGTGTTCTCCCTTGTATTTAATCCTCTCGGTTCCATATGTCATAGCAAAAGTTCAGAAGCATATCTCTTTAAGTCGTTCACAAGAACAACTCAGATCAATACACCTCTGATATAAACATTATACTCCAGTTATAAGTAGTTACGCAATGAATATTTCAGCTATAAACAGAATCTATACGCATAGCCTCCTCTCCACCTCCGCTTCTACACATACCTTAATCCCGTTCACTCCCCTCACCCATTCCAGCGGATTTTCCGCTTTCAGTCGTTCATCCACGCTTTCCTTTTCCATAATCCTTCTCACCGCCTGCTCCACCTCCCGATGGCATTCTTCGTCCACTTTATGGAGGTACCTGTTCCAGGTTCCATCCTGCAGCATCATCCGATATTCATGTGCCCGGTGCTCCCACATATACTCTGCCCGGATCAGTCCATACTTCCCGATTGGATAATCCGTTTCCTGCTCAAATGTCAGATCAGGATAGTAGCAGCCATCCTCTGCCAAATGATAGACCAGTCCGTTTTCTTCAATAACCTCCGGCAGCTCCTGCTTCTCCACCTCTCCGGCAAATACATCCTCATCTTCCATCTTCTCCATATCTTTTAATTCTTCTCTCATTGTCTCTTCCTCCATTCCATCTGACGGATAAGAGAAAGTTTCCGTACCTTTTTCCTCCCTTATCCAAATCCTTAAATTCTGTTTTCATCTGCCTCCAGCCAGCTTATCGCCAGTATTCATTCTCTTCCGTTCTCTGCTTCCCCGGCAGGATCAGAGCCAGTTTTTCCGTAAAAGTCTCCCACATGTTTTGTCCGTTTACCACCAGCTTGCGCATAAATTCTTCTGCCTTGTCTAGGAGCAGGCGGAGTGTACGGTTTTCTTCCCGCAGTTTTTCATTCTCATACCGCAGCTCTTCTTTTTCATTTCGAGCCTTTAATACCTCTTCAAACAGTTCTGCCTGCCGGGATGTCACTGCCACACTGCTGTACTTTTGGTATAATTCTTCTGCATGTGCCACATACCGCTCGAGCCGCAGTCTTGTTTCCTCGGTGTCTGCCACCACCCGGTCACGCTGCGCTATGACGATCTCTGTCTCAATCTGCGCCTTTCCCAGTTCCTCCTTCGCACCCGCTAACACCTGCCCTACACCTTCTTTATCTGTCTGCAAGCCGGATAGCACTTTTTGCAAATTTTCTTTCTGAAACTCCAGCTTTTTATGATTCTGTTCTAATGCCTTGCAGTCCCGCTCCAAAGAATCCCGTTCATCGCAAAGTGTTTCACATTCACTGCGGAGAATTTTGTGATTTCCCTTCAATTCTTCACAATCCCGCCGGAGTGATTCCCTGCTTTCCCGCAATTCTTCGTGTTCTTTCCTTGCATCATAAAGTTCTCTGTGCAGACCGTCGTATTCATCTTTCAGATCATCATACTCCTGCTGCAGGTTTTCATATTCCTTTTTCACTCCGACATGTGCCTGCTCCATCCGGTCATAAAAGGATAAATAATGAAAATACCGTTCTTTCACTTCTTGCTTTTTTGCTTTCCATTCTTCACAGGACTGCATCAACTCGTCCGTCTGTTCCTGCTGCACCTGCAGAGTTTTCCGGTTTGACACCAGCAGTTCTTCCTGCTGTGCCAACGTGTCAGCTTTAGTTTGAATCTGCTGCTCCAGTTCCTCCACTTCCTGCTTCCGCATCTTTTTCTCGTAGTTATAAACCGACAAATGTTTTTCATGGGTTCCAAGCTGTTTCCAATCCAACCCACGGCTCCTCATAAGTTCTGCGAGATATTCCTTTTCTGCCTGCACCCAGTGCATGCTTTCGGTGTCGTTTCGTCCTGTACCGGTAAATCCCAATGCTTTCATCGCACCCTTGAGAGATACCCTCGTTGACATTCCACGTTTATTCCCTTCGGAAAATGGAATAAAGTCAATATGAAGGTGTGGTGTCTGCTCGTCCATGTGAAGGACCGCATTGAACACCTTTAAACTGGGATTTCGTTCTTCAAAGTCCTGCATATACTCTGTAAGGATCCCCTTCACCAGATCTGCCTCCTCCATTGCGCAATTAGAATCTTTCATATTTCCGATCTGCACGATCGCTTCCGTAAATAAACGCTCCTGCCTGCCGGACTTGATCTTTTCATAGTAGTTCTGGATCTTCCGGTCTTTCCTCTTCTGCCTGGCGTTGTATTCCTCTACGGCATCGTCAAACAGTTCGTGATAGACCGCCCGGATGTCTCTTTCTAAAAATATGACATTCCGATCAAGCCGGGCTACGTCCACATTCTCTGCGATAAACACCCTGTTATTATGTTTTAAACATCCTTGTCCGATCGTTACCGATATTGTTCGTTCCATACATGATCCGCCCTTTCCTTTTATCCGTTGACCGCTCCTGCAAAAATCTCCTGCTCATCGTTTTCTTCCTCCAATCTGCTTTCTGTAAGATCACACTGCTCATCGTTGATTTCTCCGATCTGATCTGCGCAAACAACAGTTCCGAAATATATTCCAGCCAAAGCCAAGCCGCCAGGCGATGGCTGAGGCGGAATATGCTTTGTTACTTTCGTCGAAAGTAACGCAAAAGCACTTTTGACAGCTACGCCATCAAAAATGCAACCTGACAAATCAGGTTTTGCGCCCTGCTGGGAGCTTTTCTGCCTTCGGCAGTCAGTGTACACAAGCCTCCATTGCATCAACCACACCACATTTTCATTTTCCTTATCGATTCTAACGGAAGCGTGACACGCAGCCGTTATATATGTTTAAGAAAAACTACCACCGAAAGCTCTCCGGCACACCTCGTCTATCCAAATATTCCTTTCGAGCCTTTTCCTTTTCTTCTTCCGTTGGTGCAGTCTTATATTTTGTATATAATTCTCTCATTACTATTGCATCCAGTTTCTTCTCCAGCCCCTGTTTTATCTGAGGCAACAGTTCCACCTGTTCCAACATAAAATATCTCATTATCGCAACGAAAAGTTCTTCTGAAATCTGTACACTTTTCATATCAATCCACCATCCCTTTCCTAATTCATTCAAGACCGCAACACTGCAAAGTCTATATGCTTTGCAACCTTGCAAAGTTTATCTCCGCAATTTCTATATAGCCTGCAATGTTGCGTTCTTGCCCTACCTCTGTTTTACTGTATCCAGTTCCCAATACCACGAGTTATTGATTTTCTTTGCCCGGATGCCCAATTCTTTCTTGGCATTTTCCAATGTTCTCTTAGAAATCCCCTGTTCCTCAGCCAGTTCAAAAATCTCATTACTCTGCATCATATTGGTTGTTTCCGCCAGCCCACGAAGCATTTGCTTTGCCTGCTCCAGCTTATTTGCCTTTGGTGCAATTCCGCCAAGCACTTCATCCGCTGTAATTTCATAATCTCCTAACCAGTGAAATCCTGACTCCAATAGCATAAATGCTTTCGGATGTCCAAATGCAGCGAGATTATTCTTTATCTGAACAACAGCTCTCGTATCAGGTTCTCCTTCTATTCTGCCGACCAAAAGCACGCTCCTGGCTACTGCGAAGAAATCAATAGACCCCATACCTCTATATGCAGCTTTATTTCCTGATGCCTTATTCATATGACCGATAAGAAGAATTGCACATTGATATTTCTCAGCCAATGCACCCAACTTCTTTGTCATATCTCTTGCTTCATTTGCCCGGTTCATATCCATTCCACCACCGAGATAAGCCTGTATCGGGTCTAATATCAATACCTTTGCACCAGTCCTAGCAAGTGCCTCTTCAAGCCTTTCATCTGACATAGACAGGGATTTATCGCTTTCATCAATAACAAGTACCTTTTCACAATCCGCTCCGGCAAGCTCAAGTCTTGGCTTTACTGTATCTGCCAGTCCATCCTCTGCCGTCTGATAAATCACATTTACAGGCTCCTGTACATTCATATCGTTTTCAAGATGTTCTCCCTTAGATAACCTGGCTGCTATGTTTAAAACCAATGTGGTTTTACCATCTCCCGGATCCCCCTGAATGATTGTCAGCTTTCCATACGGTATAAATGGATACCACAGCCACTTCACTTCCTGCGATTGTACCTCTGACATCCGTATCATCTTTAATTCTGTCTTCTGTTCTTCCATAAATGTCCTCCAAATTCAGTCCTCCAAATTCTAAAATGTTTTGTTTGCTCCTTGGAAGAACCTCTGCTATACTTTAGTTGTATTTGCATTGATAACAGAGGTTTTCCCGTTATCACAAGTCCTGACAGTTGCCGCTGTTGGGACTTTTTTCTTTTTCTTCCTTTGTTCCCTGCCAGAGATACTTTGCACCATCAAGCATTGAAATAATCGCCTGTAACATATCCATACAGTCATTCCGCATATCTTCCAATCCTTCGTCTGTAAGCGTTACATCCTGCTGTTCCAGTTGCCTTACCAGTTCGGATATATTGGTCTGCATATTCTTCAATTCTTCTACAAGCTGATATATGACCTCTTTCTTACCCACCACGCATATTCTGTTATAAATGCAGGAACGAACAAAATAGTCTTTCTTCTGCATGCCGCTTGCAAGTATCTTGGCTTCAATCATCTCCCGCTCTCTATCCGATACACGAAAGCTGATTGTTGGATGTTTGTGTACTCCGCTCATAGCTTGTCCTCCTCATTCTCAAATTCTAATCTGTCTGCCAGTTCTGCCTGTTTATTCGGATATAAATGTGAATAAGTATTTAATGTTGTTTCTATTTTTTCATGTCCCAGCCGCTCTGCTATTGCCAATGGCTGAAATCCAAGCTCCACCAGAAGCGATGCGTGGCTGTGACGCAGATCATGAAGACGGATTTTCTTAACTCCTGTTTCCTTTATGCCTCGTACAATCTCATGCTCCATATAAGATTTTGTAAACCTGAACATTCTTTCATTTGGCATAATTCCATATAAACGACTGCAATATTCCTTTAGTTCCTCTGCCAGAAATGGTGGAATAGTAATCTTACGATTGCTCTTTGGTGTCTTAGGTGGTGTAATTACATCCTTTCCATCCAATCTCTGATATGATTTGGAAATGCTTATAATTCGCTTTTCCAAATCAATATCTTCATAGGTAAGTGCCAGCAATTCTCCTATACGCATTCCGGTCCAATACAAAAGCATAAATGCCATTCTCGCCTCTGGTTTTTTATCCATAGACGGAAGAAACTGCTTAAACTCCTGTTTTGTCCAGAACTCCATATCATCAGCCTTGCTTTTCCCGATACTTCCTGCTTTCCTGCATGGATTATCGTTCAAGTCATAATATCTGACCGCATAATTGAATAGTGCTGCCAACTGGTTATTAATACTTTTAAGATAAGTCGGTGCGTACCCCTGCTTAATCAGTTCATTCTGCCATGCACGAATATCCGCTGTCTTAATCTCACACATCTTTTTCTTCTTAAAATACGGCGTAACCTTTAAATCAAACACATATCTTTTATTCTTGATTGTGCTTTCTCTAAGCCGGTTCTCCATATCAGCAAAATAGATTTCAACGAAATTCTCAAAGTTAATATCCAGATCCTTTCTCTGCTGTTGCCGGAAGTTACGCTCCCACTCCTCTGCTTCTGCTTTTGTCTTAAAACCTCTTTTGTTCTTCTTATGGCGTATGCCTTGCCAGTCCTCATAATAGAACTGGCTACGCCAAGTCTTACCATCTCTTGTAGCCGGCATATCATCATCTCCTCTCCATTAACCAACTGCCATACCATAAAACTTTTCTTCAAAATACTTTGTAGGTACCTTGCCTGAAATCACCCGATAGCCTTTTTCTTTCAATTCATTATTAAGACCACGAATAATTTTGTAAGCATATCCTCTTGATACTCCAAGAATCTGTGCTGCTTCATCTGCTGTTACATACATCTTCATCGTATTCTCCATATTGCATTCTCCTTTCGTGTTTTACATTGGTACACTTTTGTGTCCTTATTTATCCATATTATACGGTACACATTTGTATCCGTCAAGTAATTCATCAAACTTTTTATACACAAATGTGTCCTATTGTGATAGAATAGATCTAACAAATCATAAAGGAGCTGTTTTATGACTACTGGAGAAAAGATTAAATATTTTCGTAATATGCGTGGAATATCGCAAGATACGCTTGGTCAGCTATCCGGCATAAACTCCGCAACCATAAAGAAATATGAATACGGAATCCGAAATCCAAAGCCTGACCAGCTTTTAAAGATTGCCAATGCATTAGGCATCAGTATTAACATTTTCATGGATTTTGATATAGAAACAGTTTCTGATGTATTATCATTGCTGTTTAAATTAGACGATCAGATTGATATGAAATTTGAAGCAGATAAAGATGATGAGGGCAATTTCAAGCCTTCAACTGTTAAGCTCTCATTTAAGAACAATCTCATCAACAAGAAACTTTGTAACTATATGAAAGCTCTGGAAATTCGTGAAAATATGATAAATGCGAAAGATGAATATTCAGAAGAAGAGTATGCTGACAGTTTGCAGCATATCAATGAAAATATCGAAAAAATCAAGCAACATCTTCTTGATGACAATATGGTTGTCAAAAAGACACTGACCGCCTTACTGTAAAAATTTTTCCAAATTAGCGAAACCTCTTGAATTATCAGACATAAAATGATAATATCTAATTAAACAGAAAGCACCCACTCCAAAGGTGGATGCTCCGAGTTTAGGTTAATGAATGTCCTTAAGGACACCGCCTATCCTGTGGATCAGACAGGATAGGCATTTTTATTTTCGCTTGTTTCTCTTATCGAGAAAGGCAAGCAACGCTACAATCAAGCTACCAAAGGACATCAACAATGCTAATATCCCAATGAAAATCGAAATGATCTCATAAGCCGTCATCGGCGCCACCTCCCTTCCTATGTATTCCGGTAAACCGGTATCATAAAACTCGGGAGGCTACCACCCTGTCATGGGTACTTTCCTTAAATAGTATCCTAACACAGGAACTGATATTTATGCAAGGAAAATAAACCTTACTTACACTTACTTCGCATATTACAATCTCAGCTTAACTTTTTTCATAACTAATTATGTGGATGAAGAATAAATCTCTGATTAGGATACCCCAATTCCTCTATCAATTCATCCTCTTCGAAACCAAATTTCTTATATAAATTTCTAGGTGCAATTCCTTTAACATCGTTTTCTCTAAATGTAGACACAATTATATCTTTATCTCTGTCAAGTTTATCAAGTGCTTCACTCAACAACATTGAGGCAATTCCCTTTTTTCGATAAGCTGGATCAACAGCCAAACAACATATCATATTATGCTTCCTTGAATATAAAAGCACGCCAACAATATCTTGTTCATTCTTCACGCACAAAGCACGTTTATCATTCATGAATTTCAGTACTATTATTTTGTGTTCGTCTATACTCTGCTCTGTCTCTAATCCCGGAAAATTCCAACTTACTTTTTTCACTAATCGCATCCATGAATCAATATCTGATGTAATGCCAAATTCTACCTTCATATTTTCTATCATTGACTATCTCCTCAAATCTGCTTTGAAACAAAATGTACAATTTCTTTATCTTGCTCAAGGATATATGGCATTAACTCCAAAGGATATACCTTAGTACCCTTCTTTAATTCTTCTAGCCGAACCCAACAGAAATCTAAATCAATTCTTTCATTATCCAGTTCATCATATCCATGAAATACTCCATCTAAAGGAATATCATCATTAACAAGATGCACATTATAATATAAACATATCTGATGACATGGTCTTTTACCCCATGGAAAATATATTTCACCAATCGCCAGCAGATTATCTACCTCTATTTTAGTGTGAAGTTCTTCTTCAAATTCCCGCTTCAAAGTTTCTATACTTGTTTCCATTGCTGCTACATGTCCACCTATAATGGAATAATCATCATTCTTAGGACGCTGTAATAGAATTTTTCCATTGCGTATCAATATTCCACCAACTCTGTATGAAAATACAAAATCATCATTCTTAAATAAAATATCCACTTCAAACTCCTTTGCATTTATTTAAACTATTTCAACTCTTCTATCCATTTTCCATTTTCTTCATAAAAGAAATATTCACTAATATTGTCATTTAAAAATACTTCCAACATCTTATCCATTCCATAAGCAAGTTTTCTCTGCTTCATTTCATCTAATGTCAGCCAGAATACATCCCCTTCTTCAGACGAAGTAACTATTCCTTCAAACTTATCTGTCTTATATAATAACACTATATATCTTGTTTCCTCATCCTTCATCCAGTCTTTTACCCCACAAAGTTTTGGTTCTGAAATTTTCAATCCAGTTTCTTCCCACACTTCGCGTATCACAGCATCTGTAAATGATTCTCCTCTTTCCACATGTCCTCCCGGAAATGTTATTCCAGAGTAATCATCATCTCTCTTATCTTGGACAAGTACCCTGTTTTCACTAAACACCATACACATATTCGTCATTATCACTTTTTCTGTTCTTGCCATTCGTAATACCCTTATCCTTCATTTTCTAAATCTCTATATATCATTTCAACAATACTGTCTGCATCAATATCAGATGTAATAATTTTTTCATTAAAAACTGATGAAAAATCCTTTTCTCTCCACCATCTACGCATATCTTCTTCACCAAATTCCTGTTTTTTATCTCTTGTATTATGCCGCCTGACCGTCTCTTCAAATGGTATATCAAAATAGTACGCATATATATCCATTCCATACAATTCATTTGCCGTTTTGAACAAAGGACTATACCACTCATCATACATGATGCCCTCTAAAATAACCACATCACAATGCTCATACCCATATTTCATAAGTTCTATCATAAGTGGTAATGCCTTAGTATCAACGCCATCTTTAACCCACAAGATATTTCTCCTAATCTCATCTTGTGAAATCATCATTGTATTGTATCCAAATTTCTTTTGCAACGCTCTAGCTACTGTTGTTTTTCCACTTCCAGAGTTACCTCTTAATATAATTATCTTTTTCATAATTTCTCCTTAATCTTGCTATTACTCCACCCACAAATAGAGCCAAACTAGAGCCATTCGATAAAACAAATGCCGGAAACCCGCATAAATACAGGCTTTCGGCATTTAAATCCGTTATTCAAACTCTATCGTCCCCGGTGGCTTACTCGTCAAATCATAGAATACCCGATTGACCCCTTTCACCTCATTGATAATCCTGCTCATCACCTTCTGCAGCACCTCAAACGGTATCTGTGCAGCCTCGGCAGTCATAAAGTCAATGGTATTCACGGCACGCAGTGCCACAGCGTAATCGTAGGTACGCTCGTCGCCCATCACACCCACGGAACGCATATTGGTGAGTGCTGCGAAGTACTGGTTCGGCATCCACGCCGGTGCTTCGCCGTTCTGCTGCTCGTACTCTTTGGCAGCCTTGTCCACTTCCTCGCGGTAAATGGCATCGGCGTCCTGCACGATCTTAACTTTCTCGCCGGTGACTTCTCCGATGATACGGATGCCCAGACCCGGACCAGGGAATGGCTGACGGAATACAAGCTTCTCCGGAATGCCCATCTCCAGGCCTGCCTTGCGGACCTCGTCCTTGAACAGGTTGCGAAGTGGCTCGATAATCTCCTTAAAATCAACATAATCCGGGAGACCCCCTACGTTGTGATGGGATTTGATGACTGCAGACTCGCCGCCAAGACCACTTTCTACCACGTCCGGATAAATGGTTCCCTGTACAAGGAAGTCTACGGCACCGATCTTCTTTGCCTCTTCCTCAAAGACACGGATGAATTCCTCACCGATAATCTTACGCTTCGCCTCCGGCTCTGTGACGCCTGCAAGCTTTGTATAATAACGCTCCTGTGCATTGACACGGATAAAATTCAACTCGTATGGGCCATTCGGGCCAAATACTTCCTCTACCTCATCGCCCTCATCTTTTCGAAGGAGTCCATGATCCACAAAGACACAGGTGAGCTGGCTGCCGATTGCCTTGGAAAGCATAACGGCCGCTACTGAAGAATCAACACCGCCGGACAGGGCGCAAAGCACCTTTCCGTTGCCGACCTTCTTACGGATCTCCTCGATCGAATGCTCCACGAAGGAATCCATTCTCCATGTGCCGGCACAGCCGCAGATATTGCGGACGAAATTGTAAAGCATTTTGGTTCCTTCCTGGGTGTGAAGCACCTCCGGATGGAACTGGATCGCAAAAAGCTTCTGCTCCAGATTCTGTGCTGCTGCCACCGGACAGTCTGCTGTTGTTGCAACAATCTCAAAGCCCGGTGCTGTTTTTGAAATATAATCAAAGTGGCTCATCCAGCAGATGGTATCTTTGCTGACATTCTGAAATAACGGTGAGTCCTGATTTACGGACACTTCTGTCTTTCCATATTCACGGACAGGTGCCTTTTCCACCTTACCGCCCAGCACATGCATCATAAGCTGCGCGCCATAACAAAGTCCCAAAACCGGTACACCTAATTCAAACAACTCTTTCTGATATGTTGGAGAATCCGCCTCATAACAGCTGTTTGGTCCTCCGGTCAGAATGATTCCTTTAGGATTCATTGCCTTGATCTGCTCTAAATCCGTCTTATAAGAATAGATTTCGCAATATACGTTGCACTCACGCACACGTCTTGCCACCAGTTGGTTATATTGGCCACCGAAGTCAATAACGATAACCTTTTCCTGATTCATCTGTGTCTTCCTCTCTTTCTGTGCAATAATAAGCATACACGCTTCTTTCATTATAAATTACTGTCCCCATAATAACAAGGGCATTTTGCACTTTCCTTTCCGCTCTTTCTTTGCGCCTGTTAGTTGCGCTTTTGATCTACGACCTCTGCTCCAGATAATCGTTCAGATCCTTCCGCAAATGTTCAAACTCCTTCGCCGTCTCCGGATTTTCCGACTGAAACGACATCATCCGGCCAAGATATCCCTGCTCTTTGGCGATCCGCAGACTCTCCGGATATACCAGCTCAAATGCCAGCGAACCGTGTGCTACAACGTAATCAACCGGCTGCTTTTTCAGGCTTCGAAGCACTGCATGATGCTCCAGAAACGCCCGTCTGACCTCCGGTGTAATTCCTGACCAGAGAATATCTTCCGTTTGAAAGCCGTAAACCTCCTCCATGGGCGTATCACAGATTACCCGGAAGATATCAACCTTATCCGCATCCCGCAAAATATGACAGAACATCTGTGTCCGTTCGTCCAGACCTTCCTGTATCCGATATGCACTGTGTTCTCCGATTGCTATGCGAAGTGTCCGAAACACATCGGATAATGGCATGTCCTCACTCAAGCCAGTGGATGATCCGCACTCTCCACTCATCTGCGCCACTGCACCTCGTTTATCCGCAGGATCAATTCCACCATCCTTCGTCCTGATATTAGTAACTATTTTTGCCGTCGATATCTCCGGCAGATAATCGGCAATCAGTCCGTCCTCATAAAGCAGCTCCACCGCAAACTTCGCATGATCGATCGACTGCGCATCCGAAAATGTATGATAACGGCGAAGCTGTTCGAACCTCCCAATGTCATGCAGCATCCCGCTAAGCCACGCCAGATCAATATCTTCCTGCAACAGATCCAGCGACTTTGCGATCCGCTCGCACAGATCCGCCACACGATAGGTATGATCGATCTTTAATTTTATTTTCGGATCGGTACTGTCATAACGATCGGTATATTCCTGAAATGTATTCTTTATATGTTCACGATTTATCTTCATGTTTATCCTCTTTTCCATCCGCTATATATCAAAAGACACAGCAAAAACGCCAACGCATCTTTGCTGTGCCAGATCGATCCTTCTACGAAAACAGATCAAAAATGTCTACGGAATCAGTAATATTGTCCACTATATTTCCAAGTACACTGCCCCGATCAGTTTTTACTGGGAATCATCTTTGCGATTCTGCCGGCAAACTCGGCAAAGTTCTGAGTCTGAAGAACAACACGTCCCGGTCCGGTAATCTTCGTAAGGAACAGACCCTCACCTCCCAGAAAAATGTTCTTTAATCCCTTGACCATCTCGACTTCATATGCCATCCCCTTCTGGAATGCCACAACATTTCCGGTGTCTACCTTGATCACCTCGCCCGGTGCAAGGTCCTTGATGATCTTGTCTCCATCAATTTCCAGAAAAGCCATACCTGCTCCGCTGATCTCCTCAAGAATAAAGCCCTCACCGCCAAAGAAACCTGAGGAAAGTTTCTTCGTCAATGTAACATTTATGTTGACGGTTGGCTCTGCACAAAGGAATGCTCCCTTCTGACAGATCATTCCACCGGTCTCGCTGACATCCAGAGGCATGATCTCACCTGCTACTGTAGAAGCAAATGCAATGGTTGCCCCCGGTTTGCTGGCGGTATAATTTGCCATAAACAAAGACTCTCCGGCAAACATTCTTCCAACACCCTTGAGGAGTCCTCCTCTGGTATTGGTGCCCATCTCTACGCCATCTGACATCCACGCCATACCACCAGACTGTGTATACATGGATTCTCCCGGCTGATCAAATAAAATTTCCACCGCCGGCATGGTATTTCCTAAAATTTTGTACTGCATTTTTTACCTGCCTTTCTTTTTCTTCCTCTGCTGATTTTATTCACTTCTCCTTTGATTTATCACAAGAATCTAATAAATTCGCATTGCGAGGGTACTTGTCACTTTTACTTTTGCCTTCGCATACATCTTACCATACAGGCAGGCATTTGACTAGGAAAAAGCAAAAAACCCCAATGATAAAACCATCACTGGGGTTTTTGTATCAGATTTTTATCTGTATAAATATTAATTTAACAGCAACAGCGGATCCACCGCTTTTCCATTTTCTTTCACCTGAAAGAACAGATTGCTCCCCTCTTCGCTGAAATATTTTGTTGGTGCTGCAACCATTCCCAAAAGCTGTCCTTCCTTGACTTCATCCCCTTTTTTCACCTTAAGATTTGTCAACTGGCCGTAGGTGACTTTATAATTACTTCCGATATCTGTAGTAATCATTGTTCCGGTGATATCATCCTTGCTGATCTCCGTCACGGTTCCGGCCGCCGAAGCGATCACTTTAGTTCCCTCATCGGCAGAAATCTCGATCGCTGGATTACTCTTATACTGCGCGAGGGTTTTGAAATAAATATTATTGCTCTGGCTGAATTTCATCAGAACATCCCCTTTAACCGGCCATGTCAATCCTTTTTCCTCATTGAAGCTTTTGTGGTTTGCCGATATCATGGTTGCCTTTGACGTATTTTTTGCATCCTTTTTCTTTGCCTGATTTGCCTTAACCTCAACATTTTTCTTTGCTGCCTTTTCCTTCTTTTTAGCGAGATCATCTACATTCATCGTAGTGCTTGCCTGCTCGCTGTCTGTCTTGCCAATTCCCTGGGCATCCGCTTTCCAATTCTTGTTGATTGCCGATTCTCCGGCTATGGTTGCGGCAGGATTTTCCGCCACCTTATGTCCTGTGTTATCTGTTTTCTGTGTCTGAAAATACGCTGTTCCCAGCACCGCCGCACATGCCAGCACCGCGCATGCTGCCACGTAAAAGCTTCTTTTTGACTGTGTGTTCTGGTCCTTAAAATCATTGCGTTTATTCTTCATCCTGTCCCTCCATTCTGAGACGCTGCCGCCTCTTTTCTTTTATACCAATAGCTGTTTCCCGGATGTGCTGCATCCGGAATCCACCTATTCTGAAAAGAAAGAAAAGCACCTCAAATCTATCGAGATGCTTTCCGATATCTTCTGTTTTTATTTTTGACAGGCATTTTCGAATTTATTCAATGACTTTAAAAAATCTAATCGACATTTGCGTGATCCTCCGGCTTCTGTGGTGGCATCGTATTTCCTCTCTGAGGATTTATACCTCCCTGCGGCGGTACAGTATATCCCGGCTGTGGCACCATATTCCTGTAATTCATCTGTGTATGCACATACACCTTCTTTTCATGATAATAGATCACGCTGGTATCCGCCAGCAGATCGTGAATTCCGCGGTGTTCTTTCTGTGCAAGGATCAGCAGATATCCCAGGTTCATAATCACTCCGGACAAAAATCTGCCGATGCTTTCCCGGTAAAGTACCTCAAAGAATGTCATTTTCCGGTCTTCCGTACTGACGACCCGAAGCTGAAAAAGCTTTTTACCAAGGGTTGCCCCTGTATAATACGTCAGCAATGTAAAATACAGTACCGTCAACAGATAGCAGACGATATCTGTTATGGAATACTGAAAAATGAAATCCCGCACCAATACGTTATCCGGACTGTTTAACGATAATATCCACATCGGGATCCGAATCACCAGCAATGCGGCATTGACGATGATCATATCTACCAGGAATGCCGTCAGACGTACGAAAAATCCGGCATATACCTGATCCTTCGTATTAGTCTGCATAATACATCAGCACTCCTTTTCCTTTATTTTCAATAATATCTACTGCCAGCTCACTGTCAGATTTCGGCATGATCTTCTGCACAGACCCCATCAGGTTAGACAGAAAATTCGAACCGGAGCTTTTGGCCGTATCATATACGACATCATCTGACAGCTTATTTTCTTTCTGGATCAATGTCTTCAGCTCATCCTCGGTACCGATCTCATCCACCAGCTTCTTCTCTTTGGCCTGCTTTGCAGAATAGATTCTTCCGTCGGCAATCTTTTTCACTGTAGCAATATCAATTCCTCTGCCTTCGCTGACAATCCCGGCAAACTGATCATATGCCTCATCCACCAGACTCTGCAGAATATCATACTGCTCATCGGTCAGATCGAGTCCGCCGGAACCCATAGATTTATTTTTGCCACTGGTAATATCAATTTCCTTGATTCCAAGCTTGTCATAAAGTTTTTTGTAATTGGTCAGAGATACGATAACACCAATGGAACCGGTCCAGGTATTACGATTCGTATAAATCTTGTCTGCCGCCATAGAAATATAATATGCCCCGGAACATGCCTGCGAACCAAAGTAAGCATATACCGGACGTTTTGTCTTCTCTTTATACTCCATCAGCTTCAGATACAACTCATCACTCTCATACACGGTTCCTCCCGGACTGTTGACATACAAAAGAATCGCCTTATTGTTTTTTGACTTCTCCAGCTCATCAACATATTTCATGTAGAGATTATGATTATACTGATCATCATCAGAGCCTGAGAGACTGATGTTACCGGAGGAGTTTGCCTGAATTGTCCCCACAATATTCAGCACTCCCACGAAATCCTCCTCCGGCAGTGTAACATTCTCCTCGGAAGATCCCCAGATGCTGCTTAACATTTCTGATGTACTTGTTTTTGACTTTGTATCTGCTTTTTCTGTAAGTTTTGATTGAACGACATTTGATAAAATGCCCGTTGCACATACGGCGATAAATACCACGCCTGCCACAACAATTCCAATCCATTGTTTCTTTTTCATGTTGCCTCCCTGTTAAATCTTAGAATATCCAAAGCTGTTTACAATGGCATCCAGCTTCTGCTTCCCATCACAGAACGGACATGCACCCGGTCTGTATGTCGCATAATCCGGAATGTCACTGGTGGTAAAGATGGAGTCTACATCAACGCCGCCTACATTATCAACGGCAGAGAAAAGTGCAGACACGCCCTCAACAATACCTCCATAGTAACTGATGCCATCGATACTTTGCTGGATGGTTTTACCTGTCGTTGCACTGGCAATGAGTACCACAACATGCTTATGCAGTACCATCGGCTCCACATTCTCCCGAAAGATGATCTGTCCACTGGAATTGATCTCCGGCGTAATGACATTCACACATTCATGTGAATTCAGAGACATAATACCGGCCGCTGTGAGTTCTTCTGCCAGATATGCGCCAATCACTTCGCATCCGTCCATACACACAATTGCATCTACAGCAGTAGTGTGACGGTATTTTTTCACCATTTCCTTCGCCACAAGCTGCGCTTCTGTATGGCGGTACTTGATCGGCGTCATATCAAGATAGTAATTGATATGGGAATGATTCGTTGCGAAATGTCCCGGAATCGCCTTTAACTCAATTTTACGATTACACTTAGCCGGAATTTTGATGATGTTGTCCATACTCATAATAAACCCTCCATTCTATATTTATATTGTTTTCTGTTCATAACTGCCCTATGCAAAATGCATAGGGCAGTTAATATGTTGCTTCGTTTCCGAAACAGTTATTTTATTATTCGTCATCCTCAGGAACCTCTACGGTTACCTTCTCAAGATGCCAAATCTCTTTTGCGTACTCCTCGATGGTACGGTCAGATGTGAACTTACCACTCTTAGAAACATTGAGAAGTGCTGACTTTGCCCAGCCCTCTTCATCACGGTATGCAGCTTCAACTCTCTTCTGCGCATCTGCATAGGAACGGAAATCCTTCAGGATAAAGTACATATCCGGACGTCCACCGTTACCATCTAACAGGGAATTGTAAATGTCACGGAACTCGTCAAGGTTTCCGGAAGCATATGTGCCATCCACAAGCTGTGTCATCACCGCACGAATGTCAGAATCGATATTGTAAATATCTCTTGGGTTATACTGACCATTCTGCTCATATGCAATAACCTCGTCAGAAGAAAGACCAAAGATAAATGCATTCTCCTTGCCAACCTCATCAACGATCTCAACATTTGCACCGTCCATGGTTCCCAGTGTCAGGGCACCGTTCAGCATAAACTTCATATTACCGGTACCGGAAGCCTCCTTGCTGGCAGTTGAGATCTGCTCAGACACATCAGCCGCTGCAAAGATGATCTCTGCATTGGATACACGGTAGTTCTCGATAAATACAACCTTGATCTTATCGTGAATATCCTTATCATTGTTGATCACATCACCAACGCTGTTGATCAGCTTGATAATGGATTTTGCTCTGTGATATCCAGCGGATGCCTTCGCACCAAAAATGAAAGTACGTGGATAGAAATCCATCTCCGGATTCTTCTTTAACTCATTGTACAGATACATAATATGAAGAATATTCAAAAGCTGACGCTTGTATTCGTGAAGTCTCTTTACCTGCACATCGAAGATAGAACGAGGATTTACCTCTACACCATTGTGCTCCTTGATGTACTTCGCCAGACGAACCTTGTTCTGATACTTGATGTTCATGAACTCCTTGCGGCTCAGCTCATCATCTGCATAAATACCCAGCTCATTGATATGTGCCAGGTTAGTGATCCAGTCATCCCCGATCTTCTTTGTTACCCAGTCTGCAAGCAGTGGATTTCCATGAAGAAGGAAACGTCTCTGGGTAATACCATTTGTCTTATTATTGAACTTCTCAGGCATCATCTGATAGAAGTCCTTAAGCTCCTGATTCTTCAGGATCTCTGTATGAAGCTTGGCAACACCATTTACAGAAAAGCTTGCTGCGATTGCAAGATGTGCCATCTTAACCTGTCCGTCATAAATGATCGCCATCTTCTCAACCTTGCTGTTGTCTCCCGGATAAGCAGCCTGGATCTGAAGAATAAAACGACGGTTGATCTCTTCTGTAATCTGATAGATACGAGGAAGCAGTCTTGAGAACAGCTCCAGCGGCCATTTCTCCAATGCCTCGGACATGATTGTATGGTTTGTATATGCACATGTCTTATTGGTAATGCTCCATGCCTCATCCCACTCAAGACCATAATCGTCAACCAAGATACGCATGAACTCGGATACAGTTACGGTTGGATGTGTATCATTTAACTGGAAGCAGACCTTTTCGTAAATCTTACGAATATCATCATGCTTCTCCATATATTTTGCAACAGCTCTCTGAACACTGGCAGATACAAAGAAATACTGCTGTTTCAGACGAAGCTCTTTACCAGCCATATGATTATCGTTTGGATAAAGTACCTCACAGATAGTACGTGCAAGGTTCTGCTGCTCTACTGCCTTCTGATAATCACCCTTATCAAAGGAATCCAGATTGAAAGTATCAATCGCCTCTGCATCCCAGATACGCAGTGTATTTACTACGTTATTGTTGTAACCCACAACCGGGAGATCGTAAGGAACAGCAAGTACGGACTGATAATTCTCCTGTACAAACTTGTCTCTGCCAAACTCGTCCTTGCGCATTGCAACGTAACCGCCAAACTTAACCTCTACGGCGTACTCCGGACGCTTGATCTCAAATGGGTTACCGTTCTTTAACCAATCATCCGGCTTCTCAATCTGATAACCATTCTCGATGACCTGTTTGAACATACCATATTTATAACGGATACCACATCCATATGCAGGATATCCCAATGTAGACAATGAATCCAGGAAACATGCAGCCAGACGTCCAAGACCACCGTTACCAAGTGCTGCATCCGGCTCCTGATCCTCAATCACGTCAAGATTCATTCCCAGCTCTTCCACAGCTTCCTTGATTGCCTTGTTGCCCTTTAAGTTGATGATGATGTTTCCTAATGCACGTCCTGTCAAAAACTCCATTGACAGATAGTACACTGTCTTTACATCCTGCTCCTCATATGTCTTATGAGTTGCCATCCACTGATCTACTACAATATCCTTTACTGCATAAGAAACAGCCTGAAACTTCTCCTGATCACTGGCTTCTTTGATGGATTTACGGAACAAGACCTTTGCATAATTCTCAATGTCTTTTTTGAATTCTTCCTTGTTAATTTCGTTCATTCGTAGTATCCTCCCTGAAATTATCGACTTCTAGATTCTATTCACAATCACTTTATTATCATATACTATAAAAGTCAAAAAATCAACGAATCCACCCTAATTTGTTGATAAAATTGGCGTTATTTTACTTGGATTTCCTATGTTTTTTTGCATATGTACATATGTTTTCGAATAAATTATATCAATATTTACTTTGTCATACGTTTTGGCTTGAAATTCCGGTCAAAAATGGCCTGACCAAGGAGATTTTATGTTGTCACAAAAACTTTTTTCTAAAAATGAAAAGTCAACTGCCCATCACCATCCTCTTTGCTGCTCTTTTCCGCATTCCTTCCCCTCTGCTCTGCTTTCTGCACTTTTATTATTTCTGCTTCTGCCCATGCTGGCCGGCTGTGACAAAAACCGGCTTCCGGAAAAGACCAAAGATCTGGATTTTACTGTAGTTGCAGGAACAGATATTCCGGCAGAGCTGCAAGAGCTCATTGACGACCGGTGCAACGACGCATTTGAGCTTACATATTCCGACGGAAGCTGCCTTTATATCGTAAAAGGCTATGGTGCCCGTCAGACAGACGGCTACAATATTGCCGTTACAGACTTCTATGAAGCAAAAGACGGACTTGTCTTTGCTACCGAACTGACCGGTCCCAAAAAAGATGCAGACATCAGCGAGACAGAAACCTGCCCATATATCGTGATCAAAACCGAATTTCGGGATGCAACCGTGATCTTTTCATAAAATATTCACACATTTCTAACGATTGCGACATTGCATCCGGCCGCCTGATTTTGTACAATGCGTTTAGAAACAAATACAAAGGAGCTATACACAAATGAGTACATTTCCATGGAAATACGAATTATCGGATCATTCCTGCTCTATTTACGCAGGAGATCTCCTAAGCAAATACACAAATGTTTCCGGCACACCTCTGCAGATCGAAGCAGTTACAGACACCACACTGCGAATCCATGCAAGAACCCTGGAATCATTTGCTGTAGAACAGCGTCCTAAGCTTACAGGCACATTGACTGCAGTAAGTCCATCGGATGACCTGCCGCAGGAAAAGACATCCTGTGATGCTGCCTTGCGCACCGCATTCACCGGGACTGCTTCTTCAGATGCATCCCAAAATAACCAGTCCCTCCTCACATTCGCTACAAAAACCTTGCAGATTTCCCTTGACGATGAGCTGCATCTGCAGATCTGCTCTGTGGACGGAACACCTCTCTGCTCAGATTACACCGGAAAACTGCAGGAAGCAGAATCCCTGACCGAGGAGGAGATCGAACAGATGCGTCAGGAGGGACATGTAGTCCATGCCGGGGATGACGCCTGCCGTTTCCAAATCACCAAGTCTCTATACGGAGATGAAGTATTCTACGGGCTTGGAGACAAAACCGGCTTCTTGAACAAAATGGGCTATGACTATACCATGTGGAATACAGACAACCCGGATCCTCATGTGGAAAATCCTACATTTAAAGCTTTGTACAAGTCGATTCCGTTCTTTATTACATTACGCAAAGACTGTGTTTACGGTATCTTTTTTGACAACCACTACAAAACGAGTTTTGATATGGGCTACAGCTCTACAGACTACTACTCCGTCGGTGCCGCAGACGGAGAGCTGGACTATTACTTTATCTACGGCGATACCATTGCTGATGTGATCAAAAACTATACTGCCCTTACCGGCCGCTGTCCACTGCCACAGCTTTGGACTTTGGGATATCACCAGTCACGCTGGGGATATTCCTCCCAGCAGGAGGTCCTTGAACTGGCAGAAAACTTTATCAACAACGATCTTCCATGTGATGTGATCCATATGGATATTGATTACATGGATAATTATAAAGTCTTTACCGTAGATAAAAACAAATTTCCGGATCTGTCCGGTCTCAGTAATACCCTGCAGGACAAGGGCATCCGGTTAGTCACCATTATTGACCCCGGCACAAAGGTTGAAAAGGGTTACCATATGTATGATGAAGGTGTCCGTAATCACTACTTTGCCCAGACTCCGGAAGGTGACATCTACGAAAATGTTGTATGGCCGGGAGACTCTGTATTTCCGGATTACACCTCCTCTACTGTACGAAACTGGTGGGGCAGCCAGACAAAATTGCTGGTAGACCAGGGCATCAGCGGCATCTGGAATGATATGAATGAGCCGGCCAGCTTCCGCGGACCACTGCCGGAGAATGTCGTATTTCCCGGAGACGACATTCCACGGCTTCACAAAGAAGTTCATAATGTATATGGTCATCTTATGGCAAAGGCAACCTATGAAGGTCTCAAAGAAACAAGCGGTAAACGTCCATTTGTCATTACAAGAGCCTGCTATAGCGGCTCCCAGAAATATTCCACCGCATGGACCGGCGACAATCAGAGTATATGGACTCATCTGAAAATGTCCATTCCACAGCTATTAAACCTCGGTATGTCCGGTATGCCATTTGTGGGTACCGATATTGGCGGATTTGGCTCCAATACGACACCGGAGCTCCTCTGCCGCTGGATACAGGCAAGCTGTTTCGCCCCACTTTTCCGCAATCATTGTGCGAAATTCTCCCGCTGTCAGGAGCCATGGCAGTTTGACCGCCAGACTCTCGATATTTATCGTACCTACTTAAAGCTCCGATATCGGTTTATTCCTTATCTGTATGATCTGTTTTATGAAGAATCGCAGACCGGAATGCCAATCATCCGTCCTTTGGTAATGCACTATCAGAATGATCCTGAGGTATATGAATGCAACGACGAATATCTGGTCGGAGACCGTATTCTGGTTGCCCCTGTCACCGATCAGGGAGCCCACGTCAGACCGGTTTATCTCCCGGAGGGAATCTGGGTAGACTACTGGACCAAGGAACGTATTGAAGGTGGAAAGTATATCCTTCAGGATGCCCCTCTGGATATATGTCCAATCTATATCAAGGCAGGCAGCATAATTCCTACCTGGCCGCAGCTTAATCACATTCCGGACGGCGGTGCAAAGGAGTTAATCCTGGAGTACTATACTTCAGATGCTCCTGCGGAATATTGCCATTATCAGGACAACGGCACCGATTTTTCTTATGAAAACGGCGAGTACAATATATATCATTTCCATATTGACAGTGACGGTCACCTGACCACCTCAATGGATCATCAGGGCTATGACCATCTTTATGACGCTGTCCGTTTAAGTGCTCATTGATTCATAGAACTGTAGAGATCATTGCCAGTCAGCTTTAACGGCAAACTATCCCTCCCGGACATGTGTACATTCCTTTTCATCCGGTACAAAGCAAATAGGTAATATCTGCAAAACCAATGATATCGCCTGCCCTGCAAAGTACCGGATGTTCTTTTATCAATCTCTTTTTATTCAGAAAAACTCCATTAGAGGAATTGGTGTCTATCACAAAAACCCGATCCTCTTCTACTTCTATTTTGGCATGATGCCAACTGATCTGGCTCCCCGGCAATACTGCATCACACCCCGGCGCACGTCCTACGGTCAATGCACCTTCCGTCAGAAAAAGCTGCGGCAATGCCTCCGGATACTTTGAGACATTTTTCAGATAGTAATTACACACCTCCTTTCTTTCTAATTCCTGCATTTTTCCCGATTCCCGGCTCTTTAGTGATTTCTGTGACTTTACCGGTTCTTGTGCCTCCGCTGACACCTGCGTTTTTACCAGCTCCTGTACCTCTGCTGATTTCTTCGTCTTTACCGGTTCCTCCGTAAGCCGGCCCCCTATGACATTCTCTCTGTCCCGGTAGCTTTTCAGATAACGCTCCAGCTCTGACAGATAAAAACCCATACCTATCACCTGCTCGTACCATCCATATACAAATTCTCTCCCAAGCTTTTCCTCATGATCCACCACCGTCAAAAGAAACTCACAAAGCCTTTTAATCTGTATTTCCAAAGCCTCTGCCTTTTCGGGGAAATAGCAAAAAGAGAAACTTTGCATTGAAGAATCCCAGTAAATATATTCCGGACATAACAGCAGCTGGTCTGTCTGAAGCAGATATTCCGCGCATATACTACAACTGTGGAATATATCTTTCCACAACCGGTATGCCTCCTTGAAATGTAGTTTTTGATGTGATAAAAATCGGGTAAGCGATATTTTTTCTCCCGTCAAATACCGATATATGCACTGATTATCAATATACTGGATCTGCAACGGAAGAATACCTGCAATCTGATTATTCAAAAGCATTTTAATATCAAAGGAGTCCCCGTGATCTACTGCTCCTTCCACAACCAGAAAACCTTTTTCTTCCCGAAAACGCCCGGAATACCGGTCAATCTCCTCCACGCGATATTTCCTCCTTTCCCTTTATTCTTAACACAGTGTCCGGCTGCACAGATGAAATTATCTGAGTCGTGCTGCTTTGAAAACGATTTCCTAAAAATTGCTGCATAACAGGTATTTTCCATACTGCCGATGCAGATATTTTTCCCTTTACATATAGGGAATCCTTTTGAAGCTGAAATCCATCCACCTGTGCAATCCAAAGAGCTTCCTGAAGCTTCTCCCTCCATCGATCTATTTCCTGCTCCCCACATTCCTTCTTCTCCTGTCGAAGCACTACCATTTCCTGCAGCATCCCATCTATGACTACCTGATCGTGCAGATAAAAAAGCTGAAACATCCATCCATATAATATGCCAAGAACCACAGGCACAATAAAAGCAGCTTCGACGGTATAACTTCCATCCCACATATATCTATACATAATAACCCCTTCTCTCGTACATTTCTCATTCCTCATAATTTTTCGAATTTATTATACAAACTATCATATCCTCCCACTTATAAGCACAACACCGTAATATATCCAAGCCACATAAACGGAACCATCGGCATCCTCGTATTTCTCCCTTTACGCCATATCGCCACCAAAAGAACTGCTGCCACAAACGAATATAAAAAACTGTATACAATAAACAATACACCGTTCCACGGCGGCCATGCCATCACCAATATACCGAGCAAAATTCCATCTGCCTTTCCAATCTGCCCTCCGGTTACAATAGCTGCCACATAAAAAAACACTCCTACACCCATCCCAAACAACAAGCCCTGCCACAATACACCCTTTGTCAATAAGCCAGCTATAACGGTATAACAAAGCATTATACCGGTCAAAGGCATCCACACCCTTCGATACATACAGTCCATAACCGCACATATTCCAAGCATAATCAACAGCCCTATATGAAATACCGAATTCATTTCACTCTCCACCTCCACATTTACTGCAAGGCGATAAATTTCCTGCTTTTGACCGCCTTACTGCTCTTACGTTTCTCTTTAATTTAGAACACTCCTTCCGGATATGATATCTGTCACCATACGATGTGAAATATACCATTGCTGCCGATGGCTGTGCCTCTGCATGACAGCAGCTCTCACAAGGATAATAAATACCTCCCGACTGGTTTCGCTTATTTTCCAGCACATATGGGGTACTTTCCTGAATGCGTATCCTGAGATAAGTGCACTCACGATCCCGATGAAATACCTTTCCATTTTCCGCAATATATACAAAATAGTCAGCCACTTCATCCGAGACCATGCTGCATCCGGAATAATCAGTGACCGCCATCTGCTGATATCGGTGCAAACGGAAAAATCTGGATCCCAAAAACGGAATACTCTCCGAATAACCGGTATAACAGTAATTCGTTCCTTCCTGTTCCTTCCAACGAACCAAAACACCCTGTTCAAGCACCCCCGCTGCAGATGACATTTTACTTCCGGTCACTGCGTATGTCTGTACGGTATGAAGAAGAGACATCTGCACCTTATTTCCTTTTATCAGCAAAGTAAATAAAACACTTAAAGAGAACAGAACCAGAAACCCCAGAGGTACTGTAAATGCAGCCTCTACCGTATAAGATGCCTGGCACCACTTTTTTCCAAAAAATCTCATATTTTCATCCTTATCACGATTGCCGGGGACTATACAGAGCACTTTCTCTATTGGTATATACTGATTTTTCAATTGACAAGTTTTTACGAAATTGCGTAATGCTCTATTTATTTCTCATTGAAAGGGGGAAGCGGCTTCTGCCAAAACATTATGAACTATTATAGGTTTATTCCTAAAAGAAGGTTTGAGAAAGTGCCCTGTACAGCCCCCGGCATATTTTATTTACGAGTATCCATATGTGACAGTAATTTGCCTGCTCAGCATACCTGTCGTACTATTTTTGCTTTTTATTCCATCTTTATAGTTTCTCCCATCAACAAGCCGGTTAAATAAAACCGGCAGATCATATGTCACCACCACCCTGGTCCTGCAAATACAATGATCCAGCGTAAAGGTCTGATTAAACCGCTCCCGCAGATCAAACTGCACTATATCCAACGTCCTCTGATACAATTCATCCCACGACTGCATCATAAGCATCAGCCACAGGTATTGTGTATATCCCAACCCCGTCCGTCCATTTCCGTCAATCAGCCTATCCCCTTCTTTTGGAAAGCTTTTCGCTTTTTCCACAAATAATTTCCTAGTTGCCAGACAAATCTGTGCATACTGCATCTGAAAGCTTCCCCGGCTTTTAAAAACCGGCACCCGGCGTCCCTGAAGAAGAGCTGTAATATCGACACAGGCCTCTTCCATAGAAAGTACCATCAAAATCCCTTTCTGAATAACCGGAATAAACGCTTCCGCCATCAAAGGTGCAGCCAAAGCGGTTGCTGTTTCCAGACTCTGCGCCCGAAGTGCCGGATCTTTCTCCACATAGAGAAAATTCGTCATTGTCCGGATCAAAAACAGATGATTGATCACCGCACCAAAGGCTTCCTTCTGACTTTTCTTACCGCTGATCAGGTATTCCAGTCCATAGGGTACACTTCCGTTGTGTTCTGATACATAAGATTCCAGCATATTTGTCACATAAATAATAAGCTCACCCTTTTTTCCGGAATCCACTGTCATTTCATCATTCCACATGGAATCCTCCTGCTTCAAAAACTTTTTCAGAATCTTCAAACCGGATTTTCCTGTAGTCCAACTTTGAGTCGCCTTAGGTTTCAGACCTTCCTGCGCATCCTGCATCTCTCCCGTAACCTCCCGCGTGTCAATCTCTCTTTCACACAGGCTCCCTGTATCACAAACCAGAGACAACACGCCAGCCTGCAGCAATTTTCCGAGAAATTCCAATGGATTTTCAACCGTCGGCTTCTGTTGTCCCCGCCCGGTATTATTCGGAACTCCTTTATCCACAACGGAATTCTTTGCCTGTTCTGCTTCTTTTGTTTCCTCCAGAGAATCCGTTTTCTCCAAATCCTTCAACAGCTCCTCCTTTTTCCCTTGATCGGTTCCCAAAACCTGTTTGACCAGATCTCCTCCCAGATCCTTTAATCCCTCTGCCGCGATCCACTTCCGCAGTTGTTGCCGAAAATATTTCTCTTCTGTGAGAAAATGGACCTCTTCCAGTTCGGTCCGGATATCATTAATCTGATAAACCGATGCATATCTCCGGGGCAAAATACCTTGTTCCTGCTTATCCGGCCGTTCCCGCAAATTTTCCTGCAAAATTTCCTGATAACGATCCAGCCAGTCACTCTCCCCCTTCCCATTAAAACCGCCGCAGCCAAATAAACCATATTCCGTATATAATTCCCGGTTATATTCTCCATATATGGCAATGTCTGCGCCATATGCAGACGACCTTACATAACCACCGGAACTAAAATAACGGGCACTGTCCAATGTAGCTCCGGTCAGCGCAAACAACAGCAGAAAAATAAACGTCATAAATATCGTGATACTTCCATCTTCCTTATATACTGATACCATCATTGATCGTCCCTGCCCCATCATCAATCTGCGAAAATGCGCTGCTGATGATTGATGTGATTTTATCCTTAAAAATTACAATTAGCGCCACAAGAATTACCAGAATCAACACAATCTCCACAACACCTATGCCATCCTCATCCTTCCAAAACTTTCTGATCATATTCATATTTTCTTCCATCCTTTCTTTGTTTTCATATCACATTGCCCGGAATGCTGCCGTCAAAATTATTGCAAACACCACCACGAGCATCAGCATCATCGGAAGCAAAAGCTTTGTTCCCGCTTCTTCTCCCTGCTTTTTTGCAAGCTCCCGCCGAATCCGGACCGCATCCTCAGCTTCCAGCTCCATCCGCCGAAGCAGATCATCGGAACCTTTCTTTAAGTTTTGCACCAATAACGTACTGAATTTCATATACTGCAGCATCGAAATCCGTCTTCCAAATGACGTGTACGCCGCTGCTTCGCTTTTTCCATTTTCCATATCATTCCTCGTCAACAGCATTTCCTCATACAAATAGTTGTATGAGATTTCTCCGGATGCCCTTCGTCTTTCATACTCCCCCGCGATCCTGAGCCAGGTTCCCCGTATGGTCAGACCGGCCCCCAGCAATAAGATAAAACGCTCCACCATTTCCGGATATTCCGTCTGTAACTGCCGGTCTCTTTTCTTTATCCCCTGCTCTGTCTGATAATCCAAAAGAAACGGAATGCAGATACATAACAGCCCTCCTGCAAGAAACACACGACACCAGAAACGTTCTTTCACCTCCCGGTAGAAAAGCTTCCTTCCCGCTGCCTCCCGTGGCAGTTTCAGTACCTTTTGCTGTGCCGACCGTTCTTTTTCCTCTTCCAGCCGGCTTTCCCAATTCTCCCACAGCCTCTGCTCATAACTCTTTTGAACGGGACAGATAAAAAGCTCCAGCTCCACCGGTTCCTTCACATCCCCGTATACCATATACGCCGTAATAGATACCTCTGTTTTCTGAGACAGTGCCCTGTTATTTAATGTTCCGTCCCGGTTAATATAACCATCCGCATCCAGCTTCCATTTCACCTTAATAGCACTGTCCTTTATTTCGGACACAAGACACAATGGCTTCGTCACCTTCTCTGCTGTTTTATTTTCTCCCAGATATTTCTTGATAATATAATTTCTTCCTTCTTCCAATTTCGCCTGCAGCTCCTCCGGACGATATTTTCTCTCCGGCACAACAATCTGTACCTTTTTTTGTACACCTTGTCCCCTTATCTGAAGCTTCGCCTTCTGCTGTCCCTTTCCCGGCTCGCGCCGTTCCAGATAACCGTTTCCCTTTAGATACTGAGAACCTCTCTCTCCACCCCACGCAACGACTGTCAAAAACACAGTACCGATCACGAGAAGAATCCATAAAGTAAACCTCCGGCAATCATCCCTTTCCTCCAGCTCTTTTGGCGATTTCCCCGGCCAAAGCATCTGCAACTGCTTCATTCTGTCCTGAGAAAACGGGATATGAAGTCGCACCCGCCATAAAAGATGCAGTCCAAAGGCCAGAGATCCTATTTTTTGTTCGATTTTTTTGCAAAACAATTTTCCCCTCTGCATCCCCTCCTCCTCTCTATCCTCTATACTAAAAATGAATTCTGCATATCTTCTCGCTGAGCAGATATGCCGCAATATATATTCCCAAAAAGATACTCATCATAATCCGTCCCCATATACCTCCATAAAAACAATCCAGAAATCCCGGAGAACAGATCCAAAAATAAAATATTATTCCCAAAGGAACCACATTCATAATTTTCCCCTCCATCTGCTTTCCTGCAAACAAAGTACGAATCTCCCTGCTGACCTCTATCTTTTCTGCAATCCGTTCTGCACAGACTCTGGTTATGGATACCAGATCTCCTCCGGATCTGCGAGCTGTCCGAAATACCTCTGCAAAGCTTTTGATATCCTCCACCTTGCTTCTGTCCGCAAGTTCATCCATAACCTGTTCCACAGGGCGATTCATCCGCAGCTGCTCCAGCATAATCTGAAATTCCCAGCACAACAGAGATTCCTGCCCATACAAAACCTTTAGATCCCTTCGACTCTCTTCTATGGCATTTTCTACGGAATAACCGGCGTTTAATGCCGCAGCAATCCCCTGAAGCCCTTCTTTAAATTCCAGATTCAGCTGCCAACGCCTCTCCTCCTCCCATCTGAGTTGTAGACGGCGATATCGCAGATAGAATAATGGTATCCACAAAACTGCCACCCACAATATACTTCTGTAAAACAATATCAGAAGCACAAAAATTTCTGTCCCGGATCGGATCATATCTATCTGCCGCTTACGAAATCTCAACCGTCCTCTCCTTTCCCGCCATAACAAGTTTTCTGCGATTCAACAGAGAATTCCCCGTGGTCATCAGTCTTCCCTCCACCCTCTCTCTGGTGCTGTTCTCTGTCTCCCGGAACTGATAAAGCGGCCGCAAAACAATTTCCCCCTGGTCAATCCCACAAACCTCATCGATTTCCAATACCTTCCGGGACTTGTCCCGGAGTCTTCCCAATTGCACTACAATTTCAATCGCAGAGGCAATCTGGCTGCGGACTGCTGCCAGCGGAATCTCCATTCCGGTGAGTACCAGTGTCTCCATTCTGCGAAGCATATCCGCGGGGCTGTTGGCATGGCCTGTCGAAATACTTCCATCATGTCCGGTATTCATAGCACTCAAAAGCTCAATCACCGCCGCATCACGAATTTCTCCAATAATAATTCGATCCGGCCTCTGACGAAGGGCCGAACGCACCAGATCACGGATCGTCACGGCATTTTTCCCCTCCAGATTAGCATTTCTTGTTTCCAGCCTTACCAGATTGGCAACATTCCGGATCTGAAGCTCTGCGGAATCCTCAATAGTCACGATACGCTCCGTAGCCGGAATATAATTGGAAAGAACATTTAAAAAAGTAGTTTTTCCAGAACCTGTCCCTCCACTGATAAAAATATTGTACCTTGCCTCTACCAGTGTCCGCAGAAAATCCGCAGCCTCCTGTGTAATGCTCCCCAGCTCCAACAGCTTGTCCATATGAAAGGGCGTTTCCGGAAATCTCCGGATTGTCATAACCGGTCCGTCTAACGCAACCGGCGGCAGCACCACATTCACTCTGGAGCCATCCAGCAGCCGCACATCCACAATGGGCGAAGCTTCATTTACGACCCGGTTTACCTTTGACACGATCTGCTGGATCACATCCTCCAGCTTGCTGCGACTTTGGAATTTTTTCCCGGAGTCCATCAGCTTCCCATCCTTTTCGATAAAAATATGCTCCGGACCATTGACCATAATCTCTGTAATATCCGGATCTTCCAAAAGCTCCTCCAAAACATCCAGCCTTCGAATGGAATTAAATATTTTCTTGGCAAGCTCCAGCTTTTCTTCGATCGTCAGGTATTCAATCTGTCCATATTTTAGGACGCGTAATTCAATTTCATCACGCATTTCCTCATCGGAAAAACTCATCCCCTGCTCCAGTTCAGCCAACAGCTCCTCCTGAATCTTCTGCTGGATTTGTTCCAAATGCTTTTCTCCCATACATATACTCCTCCCTATACTGCAATATAGCGAATACTTTCCAGCACCTCTTCCAATCCCTCTTTTACCAGAAGCCTTTCCAGACTATTTGCCTGCTTCTCCTCCCACAAGCTCTGTGCTTTCGGAATATATATACGATCACAGCAATACAACAGATATAATGCCGTATCTGTCAAAAAGCCAATATCAAAGATTACCCTCTCATAGCCTGTCTCGCCGGAAATCACGGTCAACAGCCTGTCCACATCCTCCCGGCACAAACTGTAAAGATCTCGGAAATCGGTTACCGGGCGGATATGATCCATTCCATTGCTCTGCTGCACCAGCTGCCGAAGCTTTAACGCCAGCCTCTCATTTTTTTGTTTCAGATAAAAAATAATCTCCGACAGTCCGCGGTCATCTCCGGACAAATCCTTATATTCCTCCCCGCCCAAAAGCTCCATACTGATCCGCAAACATCTTTTGCCGGAATCTCCCTGCTCCGGACAGATCTGCTGCATCGTCAGCGGTGCCTGATATGGATGATAGATGCCCCATATCTCCATCCGGCCACACATTTTCCCTGCAATCCCTGACTCCTTCGGAGTGCCTTCCTCCAGAATGGCAAAGATTTCCTTTAAAATATTTTCTGCAGACTGATATTTGAAGATCAGGGGATAGTCTTCCCTGCCCTCTGACACACAGTTTCCCTCCGACAAAATAACCAATTGCTTTACATGGTCCAGATGTTTCAGACCTGTCCGATCCACATCCTGTCCCAAAAGCAGTACATCCGGCTGCCTTTCCTTCAAAAAATCATTCAGACTTTCTGCTTTAGTAAAAAGCCGGCTGGCCAGCAAAAAATTCTTTTTTCCAAAATATTCTGCTAAGGCTTTCATATATCCCTGTGTATCATATAAAGCCACCAATAACTTGTTCAAAAAATCCCCCCTGTCATATTTAACCCTTCATTCCGCCGGATAACCGGCAGAAAAAAACCATATAGTATGCCAGAGCCATTACCGGAGCTAACGGGATCACCATGGATCTGCCGTCCCTCGTCGCATCATAATACGATTTTTTGTGGTCTAAAATCACAAAGTGAAAAAAATAGCGCATTCGATTCACAAAAAGACGATTTATCAACATATAGACAAAAGAAAACAATGCCGCCAGAAGCGCAAACACGATCCCTGTCTGTATCCATAATTTCATCCCATACATTGCACCAACCACCGATAAAAGCTTGATATCCCCGGCTCCCATTCCGTGGACACCATACACCGGCAGTAATACAAGGATTCCTGCCACAATACAGCAGATCCCGGCTCCCATTCCGTAAATCCCCTGTATATACAGACGGCAGACCAACGCCGCCAGCCACCCCGCCAGGATCAGATCATTTGGTATTTGATACTCGCGCAGATCGCTGACAGAGCTAAGGATCCATAATATGGTCATTGCAACAACGTCGATCACATCACCTCCCTTCGCTTTGGTGTCGCCCACTATAACACCCGCACCGGAGGCTGTCAAACGTCAAAAATCTGTGCAAATCTCCCAAATTTTTATCCGTGAATTGTAAAAAATAACTGTAACACATAAAGTCCCGCCACTCCGCTTATCCCCAAAAGTGTCGAAACACATACCGTAATTTCGTTAATTTTGACGGCAATATTTCCCCCACAATACTGGATCATGCCGTTACATAAATAGACGCAGATCAGGCAAAACAGGCACCTGATGACTGCATTCATTAGCACCCTTCCCATATTTCGCCATATGCAAACTAAAAACATAATAACCAAAACCAAAAATGCCGCTTTATACAATGCAATTTCCTCCCATATGCCGTTTCTGACACGACACCTCTCATATTTTCAAAATAGCAGCTGTCATTTCAGAACAAGGTGAGTAAGTCCACTTCATTTCCTTCTCTGTAAAATATATGCACGTCCCAATCCCATATGACCGTTCCTGGCGCAATACGAAATCTAAATATTTTTCCAAAACATAGGACAAACTGCGTATATTTTGAAAAGAGCGTGTCTATACTTAACATATAATATGATGCATGGTTCAAGCCACTAACAGAAATGAGGATGATTATGATTCAATTAGTATGGAAAAACAAAAAGAAAATCCCTCCAAAACGAAAGGATTTTCTCAAAAAAGCGATCAGAGATTGTCAGCAGGCTATCAATGATGCCTGGCTGGGGCTCCAGAACACAAATGAGCCGGATCTCATTGACCGATATATATATGAAATGAACGCCGCAAATGTGCGCTATCGTTTTCTTTTAAAGGAAATGCGTGAGCTGGCTGCTGCCGAAGAAACTACAGCCTCTGTGCCGGGCGTTCCAAGCATTTCCCCTACAAATCTTGAAACGGAAACCTCCTTGCTGAACCGTTCCTTTAAATAATAAATGTGAAGATGCGATTTGGCGCGGGTCATTGCCACATAAAACATCCGGCGCTCCTCCTCAATATCCTCTGTGAGCACCGCTTTATTATACGGTGTGATCCCCTCATTGACATCCGGGAGAAAAACGCACTCAAACTCCAGCCCCTTTGATCCATGCATGGTCATAAGCATCACCGCATCCTCCGGCTGTCCGTTGTCCGACTGACGGCTTTTTTCGCTCTGCTTTTTTAGTTCCTCGCCATAGCTGCGGATATATTCAAACCACTCTTCAAAATCTTTAAATCCCTTGGATGCCTCCTGCAGCTCGTCCAGAATCTCGTACATATCAGCCGCACGAATCCCACGATATTCCGCATATTCCTGGATATAATCGTCATATCCCACACCCCGGCGGATAAAATTGACCGCTGCATAGGGACGCATATCTGCGATCAGTCCCAGATCTGCCCGGAGATTCACGATCCGGTCCACCATCCAGTCCTTATCCTCATAAAAAAGCTCCAATTCCTTCAGATCAATATAAGGCTCCGTCAATGCATTTCTATGAACATAACGCTTGGGCCGGTTAATGATCCGCAAAACATTTGCCCGCTCCCGGTTGCCCATTGCCACCCGGATATACGTCAGAATATCCCGCACGATCCAGTGGTCATAAAGATTTGGTACCATTTCCTTCATCACAAAAGGAATATTATACTCCTTCAACTTGGCACTAATGGCCCTCGCCTGCGTATTGGTACGAAAAAGCACCGCCATCTCCCGGTATGGGATCTTCTGATTGCGGTACGAAAGAATCTCGTCCCGGATCTTCTCATTCTGCTCGGTCATCCCCTGGAATTCCTGCACACGCACAGCAGAACCCGCCACAAAATCTTTTTCCGTCCCTATGATCTTTTTCGCCAGACGATTCTTATTGTGTCCGATCACACGACCCGCCAGAGCAATGATCTCGCCTTTGCTCCTATAATTTACATTTAACTTGCATATCTCCGGTGAATATTCCTTTACAAAGCTCTGCATAATATCCGGACGCGCCCCACGGAATCCGTAGATCGACTGGTCATCATCCCCCACAATAAACAGATTATTGTGAGGCTGCGCCAACAGCCTGACCACGTCATACTGTACCTGGTTGATATCCTGAAATTCATCAATGAGAATATACGGAAATTGTCTCTGCCACATCCGGCGGATATCCGGACGCTGATCCAGAAGCTCATAACAGTATACAAGCATATCATCAAAATCCAAAAGCCGTTTTCTTGCCAGACCATTCTGATATTTCTCGTAGATCCGTCGAAAGGTATCTCCCGGGCAATTCGGAGAATAGTAATGAGCCAGATCCATCCTCCCGCCTTTCACCCGGCTGATCTCAGACCCCAGATCATTAAGGAATTCGTTTTCATCCTGTATCTCAATGTCCGTCTCGTCCACAATCTCCTTCAAAAGCTGACGACGCATGTCCTCCCGGATAATATTACTTGCCTTATAATGATACGCATGTTTTAAAATTGTGAAAAAAATAGAATGAAATGTACTAAAAGAAACCGGCGCACTATATGCCGGTGCCATCTGCCGGTAGCGTTCCCGCATCTCCACGGTCGCTGCCTTTGTAAATGTAATCACTAAGATATTTGAGGGATTGACTCCCTTTTCCTCTATTAAAAAACGGACCCGGTGGGTAATGACTCTGGTTTTACCAGAGCCCGGACCCGCCAGGACCATCATCGGTCCCTCGAAATGAGAGACCGCCTTTTTCTGTGCATCATTTAACTCCATATAAGCCTTTCCGCCACTTCCCCATGTGCTTCGGTCTGAAATCCAATATGTGATATACCTCTTTCTGCACCAACCGCACCTCAAAAACTCTAAACGGCTGCTTCCAACAGCTCAATTCCCTTCTTAATGCGGGCAATCGTCTCGTCCTTGCCAATGATCTCGATGATCTCATATGCACCGCCCGGTGTCATCTGCTTACCGGAAACTGCTGTACGAAGAGGCCACAGGCATACGCCGTTCTTGATCTCCTTCTCTGCAATATACGCCCTGCAGACATCCTCGATACCCTCATGGCTGTAATCCTCCAGCTGCTCCAGACGCGGCAGCATATCCTTTAATACCTGCAGAGAATTCTCGCTGTTGGTCTTCATCTTCTTGTGTGTATACATTGCAATATCGTACTCCGGAAGCTCCTCAAAGAAGTCAATCTTCTCCTTGATCTCCGGGAATATCTCGATACGCGTCTTAACCAGATCAGCAATCTTCTTGAGATCATAATCCTTTGTGATCACCTCTTTGATCACAGGAAGCGCATGCTCATAATATGCCTCATCATCCATCGCCTTGATATATTCACCATTCATCCATTTCAGCTTTACAATATCAAAAACTGCCGGTGATTTGCTGATATGGTGGTAATCAAAATTCTCTACCAGCTCCTCCAGACTGAAAATCTCGCGGTTGTCTGTCGGACTCCATCCCAGAAGCGCTACATAATTTACAACTGCCTCAGACAAAAATCCCTGCTCGATCAGATCCTCATAGGAAGAGTGACCGCTTCGCTTGCTGAGCTTTTGGTGCTCCTCATTGGTGATCAACGGACAATGGATATACTTTGGCTCCTCCCATCCAAATGCCTGATAAAGTCTGGTATATTTCGGTGCAGAGGAAAGATACTCGTTACCACGTACTACATGTGTAATTCCCATCAGATGATCGTCAATAACATTGGCAAAATTGTAAGTTGGATATCCGTCTGATTTGATCAGGATCATATCATCCAGCTCTTCATTCGGCTGGGAAATATCTCCGTATATCTCATCATGGAATGTAGTCACACCCTCATTTGGTACATTGGCACGGATAACATAAGGCTTTCCCACTGCCAGATTTGCCTCAATCTCCTCCTTGGACAAATGAAGACAATGCTTGTCGTACGCTACGATCTCCTTACCGCCGATATTCTGCTTGAGAGACTCCAGCCGCTCCTTATCACAGAAGCAGTAATATGCCTCCCCCTTCTCGATCAGCTCCTTTGCATATTTCATATAAAGACCGCTCTTGCAACGCTCACTCTGAATATACGGACCATAGCCGCCATCCTTATCCGGACCTTCATCATGCTTCAGGCCTGTCTTGTCCAGTGTACGGTAAATGATCTCCAGCGCCTCATCAAAAAAACGCTCCTGATCGGTATCTTCTATTCTAAGTACAAAATCGCCGCCCTCATGCTTTGCGATCAAATATGTGTATAATGCTGTTCTTAAATTTCCCACATGCATTCTGCCTGTCGGGCTTGGCGCAAATCTTGTTCTAACCTTGCTCATCTCACAATCCTCCACATTTTTCATTCTCTGTCTGTTATCCATCAATCATTTCTCTGCCGGATCGACATCATCCCTGCCATCGGGCAAAAGAAAATCTCCGTCCAAAAAACTCCGGACAGAGATTAATTGTAAACCGTTTTCGTTTGTTTTGCAACCTTCCCGGCTCTTAATTCTTTCGAAATTTCGATTTAATTTTTTATGAATTCTTTGCCGTCTCCTTCTCCATGGCTGCCGCCACCTCCAACTCCTCATCCGGCTCCTCAAACACAGCATCCGGATCATACCCGGTAATATACGGAACAATCTCACTGATCTTCCCATATATCCTGTAATCGGCACGCTCATCTCCCAGCTTCTCCTCCGTATTGACAAGAATCAGCTTATTACCTTTGTAATATTTATGCAGATGCTGACACAGCGACTCCCGAATGCCAAATCCAATTACAAAAAGGACATCCGCCGCTTCAATATCATCGCATGCCTCAGACATTTTCCCGTTATCCACACGCTCTCCCAGAAGGAGAAATCCCGGCCGGATCGGCACTTTGCAGGCATCACAAAGCGGTTCTCCCACTGAGTCCTTGATGTATTTCATATCAAAAATTTTACCACAGGCGGGACATTTATTTTTCTGAATAGATCCATGAATATCCAGTACATTCTCGCACCCCGCATTCTCATAAAGCCCATACACCGTGTATGTAATAATACGAGGCACCTTTCCCTTCTGCTGCAGCTGACGGATCGCCTTGTGAACAATCGTCGGTTCTGCTGTTTCCTTATTGATCGTGACATTTTTAATGTAATCATAAAAGATCTCACTGCGCCTTGCATAAAATGCGGACGAAATGATCTCTTCATTGGCATAGCCGTACTTTTCCTCTGTCTCATAGGCAAGATGCTCTGCACGAACACCATTTAACCCAGTCTCCCTCATGACATTCAGGCCGCTTAAAACCACAATATTGCCACTCTTATCAATGATCTCCTTAATTCTTTCTGCTATCTTCTCCATAACACGTCCCCCTTTGTTGCTGTTACTCGCCAAGGTAAGTGCAAATACTCTCCACCGCTTTATCAATACCGGCAATATCACTGCGGACAACCATATCGTAGTTGGTCAGATTCGTCCACTTCTCACCCACATGATAATTATAGTAGTTTGCACGGCGCTTATCGTTCTTTAAAATAATCTCTCCTGCCTTCTTCTCGCTTTCTCCGTAATTCTCCACAACACGTTTCAGTCGGAAATCAAGAGAAGCCTGTACAAAGACATTGAATGTATTGGTTCTCTCCTTCAATACATAATCTGCGCATCGACCAACGATCACGCATGGCCCATCGTCTGCCACCTTTCGGATCACATCCGACTGTGCCAGGAAAATACGGTCATCCAGACTTAAGCCCGAAAAGCCAAAATCCTGATTGCCATACACATTAATCCCCATAGCAAGGGAATACAACAAGCTGTTGGTCGCTTTGTCCTCCGCTCTTGCAAACGTCTCCTCTGCAAAGCCACTTTCCTTCGCCGCCCGTGTGATCAGCTCATTGTCATAAAACGGAATCCCGTAATGCTCTGCCAGCTTCTGTCCAACTTCTCTCCCCCCGCTGCCATACTGTCTGCTGATAGTAATTACTTTATTCATATCAAGACCCCCTTTTGTTCCGCTCCAACCCGTTGCGGATTGCATAAAATGTTTTACATCTATTTTCAGTATACACCTTTTTGGTTATTTTCACAAGGATTTTAATATATTTTTATATTTTTTTGTGAAATATCTCTAATATTTTTATTGTGATTTGGGAATATTTTCTATACTACATTTCTACTTTGTTGGATTTATTATCCAGTAATCGCTTTATAATTGTAGTTGGATTTCCACTTTTTTCCCAGAGACGAAAAAATGTATGTATGATTGTTTCTGTAACGAAACATCTCATACATACATCCTGTTAAATTTTATTCCGTTTTCCTTATAATAAATAATGACGTGTCGCAAATCCGTAATCAAAATAATTGCACGATTATTTCTCTACTCTGCTGCTATGCTTGGAATCTGTACATCTGCGTCCACATCGGCACCGTAATCCACACCGTCGATCCGGAATCCAAAGATCTCATAGAACTCCTGCCAGTATCCCTCCAGATCAGTAACCTCCTCGAGATTGTCCTGATCGATCTTCTGCCAGATCTCAGCCACTGCCTCCTGTACCTTTGGCTCCATCTCCCAATCGTCCATACGGATCAGGCGGTTCTCATCCGTCACAACAGCTCCACCATTGCAGAGACGGTCATGGATCATACGGTACATCTGCTCAATACAGCCCTCCTGCACCTTCTGCTCCTTCATGACCTTAAACAGGATCGCCAGATAAAGAGGCACGATCGGAATCGCCGCACTAGACTGTGTTACCACTGCCTTATTCACAGAAACATATGCCTCAACCCCATCAATCTCTGCCTGGATCTTGTCTGCGGAAGCATAAAGATCCTTTTTTGCCTGTCCGATAGAGCCTTCCTTGTAGATCGGATAGGTCAGCTCCGGTCCAATATAAGAATATGCCACGGTCTTTGCACCATCCGCAAGAACGCCAGCCTCCTTCAATGCTTTGATCCAGAGTATCCAGTCCTCACCGCCCATAACCTTGATGGTGTTCTGGATCTCCTCGTCTGTCGCCGGCTCAATTGTTGCTTCCATGAGCTGATTGTTTCTCAGATCAATGGTGCGATTGGTATAGGACTCTCCTGTGGTCTTGAGAACAGACTTGTAGGTCACTCCATCCGGTGCCGTTCTACGCGGTGCCGCAATACTGTAAATCACCATATCCACCTGACCAAGATCCTTTTTAATAGTCTCAATGGTCTGCTCCTTCATTTCTGCCGAATATGCATCTCCGTTCAGAGTTTTTGCATACAGACCGTCTGCCGTGGCAATCTCCTCAAATGCTGCCGTGTTGTACCATCCTGCCGTCGCAGTTCTCTTGCCCTTTGCCGGCTTATCAAAAATAATCCCCAGTGTATCTGCTCCACATGAATATGCTGCCGCAATACGTGAAGCAAGTCCATATCCCATGGAACAGCCGATCACCAGTACCTTTTTCGGTCCCTCCGTCTTTGGCTGTGCCTTTACATAATCAATCTGTGCCTGTACTGCCGCACGACATCCCGCCGGATGTGCCGTAGTACAGATAAATGCCTTTACCTTTGGTTCAATTACCATGAAATAATCCTCCATTCGTTAAAAAAACGCAGAACTCCTAAGAATCCTGCGAATCGTGTCAAGCAGGATACGGGAGTCGAACCCGCCTCCTCAGCTTGGGAAGCTGATATACTACCGATGTACTAATCCTGCACAGAAGCATCAAGCTGCTGCTCCTTACTATTTTATACATTATGCCTATGTTTGTCAAATAATGAAATTTTTTAATGTTCCCTCGTCATATTTCATGCCGATTATATGCCGTTTTCTATGGTAATGCTGCTGCCATCCTTTGTCTTTTTTACCTTGATCTGCTGTGGAATATTTTCCATCAGTTCCTCTCTATGACTAATAATGCCCACCAGTTTATTGGCACTCGAAAGACCAGTCAGACTGTCCATTGCATTATCCATGGATTTGCGGTCCAGAGTTCCAAAGCCTTCATCCACAAACAGTGCATCCATCTGAATACCTCCCAGATTTGAGGAGACCGTATCCGACAAGCCCAGAGCCAGACTGAGAGATGCCTTGAAGCTCTCCCCTCCGGAAAGATTTCCCACCGGTCTCCGATGACCGGTATAGTTATCAATCACCTCCAGATCTAGAAAATTATTGCTTTTTTTGCCCACAGAATCCTGCCGGTAAAGCTCATACTGCCCGTCACTCATCGGGAGCAGACGCCGGTTCGCCGCTGCAATAATGCCGTCAAAGCCCGCCGCCTGAATATACTGCTCCAATGTAATCTTGCCATTTCCCGTGGTTCCCTTTACCAAATTATACAGTTTGCGGCAATGCTCATATTCCTTGCCCGCTGTCTCCATTGTCTCTTTCTGTGCTGCGATATTTATCCGTTTCTCTGTATTGATATTAATGCGGTTTTCAATGACATTGACCTCTCTGCGAAGCTCCTGCACCGCCCTTTCCTTCTCCTGACACACCTCGTTAAGGGCATCCATATCCACATATGCTTTCCCCTCCGCATCCCGCTCTGCCTGCTCAAGCTGCGTATGATTTGTACTGCACTTCTGCCGGTACCCGCTGAGCGTTTCCTCCGATCCGGCAATCGCCTCTTCCTCCGTCACATAGGAAAGCATTTCATCCAAAGAAGCAAATTTCTGTTCCCGCACTGCCGTCTCTAAATGTTCTTTATATATTTTCTCCAGCTTTTGCTGGTTTTGCAACGTCTCATTCTGCGTTGTCAGGGATGCATGTAATGAAGCCACCGCCAGATCTGCTTCCTTTTTCTGCCGCTCCGCTTCATTAATTTCCGTTAAAATATCTTCTGCCGCCTGCGCTGCCTTTTTCACTTCATTCTCTGCCGTTTTCCAATCTTCAAATGGCAGTTCTGCCAATGTTTTTAAGGTTGCTTCCACTTCCGCAACTGCTGTCAGTGTTTCCTGCTTTCTGATATTTAACTGCTCCCCCGCATTTTTGAGCCGTTCCGTGTCCTCCCCCTGTGCCTTTTCCAGCAGATCCTGTGTTTTTTCCAGCTCTGCACAAATCTGGGCTAATGCTGTCCTTGTATTTTCATTTTCCTGTGACTTTCTCTGCACAAAACTCTCCGCTTCCCGAAGCTGCTTTATCATATCCTCCAGTGTACCCTCTTGTACCGGCCCGTCTAAGAGCGGATGTTCCAGACAGCCGGTGATTTTCTCCCGAAGCCGGACTTCCAGTCCCTGCAGCGCCGTCTTTGACTTTTCCGCCTCGGTATTTGCCGCCTGCTTTTGCTGCTGCCTCTCTTCTTCCTGCTTTTGCAGCTTCTTAAACTGCTCCTCTGTAATAAACTGCTCCGGCAAGCTTGCCGGCTCCGGATGATGCTGTGAACCACACACAGGACACTTTTGCCCCTCCTCCAGATGCTCTGCCAGAATCCCGGCCCGGCAGTTTTCCAGAATCCTCTCTGCCGCCTCTCTTTTCGTATGAATCTCTTCATATTTCTCACGAGCCACACAGAATATGTCCTGTTTTTGGGACAGATCTTTCTGCTGCTGTTCCCACTTTGGGAGCTGCTCTTCCAAAATATCGTCGATATTATTCCAAAGAGTATCCAGTTTTTCCTTTTCATTTTGTGCCAGAGCAAGCTCTGACGGCTTTTCCTTCTGTGAAGCAACCTGTTCTTTCCAACTCCCGATCTGACATTCCAGCTCTTTTGCCTGCGCTTTCAGCTCTGTCTCCGCCTGCGCCTGTTCTCTCTGCGCTTGTTTTAATGTCACCTGTTCCGTCAACAACTCATCTCTCTGCTGATATTTTAATTTTTGCTCCTGAAGCTTGTCCGCCTTCTTTTGTAGCTTCTCTGCCTCCGGACGCTTTTTCTGTGCAGTTTCCCAGACTTTTGTGGATTCCTGCGCTTTATTCTGCGCTTTTTCCAGCCCCTGCATTTTCAACAGGATTTCCTCCTGCGTATTCTGAATCTCCTGCTCTTTGGACTTCCATGTTGTATATGCCGGATATACGCCCCGCGTCGCCGTCTTCTGGCGCATCAGCCTTTTTTCCAGAGCTTCCATTTCCGCTTTCTGATCTGTAAGCTCCTTCTGTTCCTTTCTCAGTACTTCTCTCCGGGCAATAAAGTCATTATTCGTCTTTGCCATAGCCAGAGTATCCTGACATGCTTTTAAGTCTCTCTCTGCACTTTTTAATACTTCCTGTTTCTCACAATATTTTGCCTTGTCTGAATCTGTCAGCCTGTCTAACAGCTCCAGCATTTCATCAATATTCCATGCACTTCCGGATCCCTTCGCTCTTTCCTGAAGTTCAGAAAGCTCCCCTTCTTCTTCTGCCACCGCATCTCCAAAATACTGGATCACACTGTTTTCTGCCGTATTTTTTATGCCAAAGCTATGATTCATACGATCCTTCAGCTTGTATTCAATATTTTTATATGGATCTGTCATAAAAATTGTACGGAGAATCTCCGTTCTCTGTTCTGTTTTTGCATTGAGCAGCTCCCAGAACTCTCCCTGTGCGATCATTGCAATCTGCTTAAACTGCTTGTCATTAATATGCAGCAACTCCTCCACTGCAGCATTGACCTGTTTCACTCCCTCAACCGGTGACTGTCCCTGCTCCTGAAAAACGGCTTTTTCATTTTCCGTGATCACACCTGTGCCACGCTTCTTCGGTCTCTCATAAGCAGGCTGGCGTTTCACATGGTATTCTTTCCCCTGATGAGAAAAATAAAAATCCACATAACTGTCAGTGCCCTCCCCGGCATATTCACTTCTTAAATTTTTCGTATCTCTATATGTTCCACTGGTAGTTCCATAGAGAGCAAAGCATATGGCATCAAATATCGTAGTCTTTCCCGCTCCGGTATCTCCTGAAATCAGAAAAAGTCCTTTATCCTCAAATTGTCTGAAATCAATCTCCGGCATTTCGTCCGCATATGGTCCAAACGCACTGATCAATAATTTAATCGGCTTCATCCATCACACCTGCCTCTCTTGCCACCATTCGCATAATATCCATCTCTTCTTCACTGATCTCGCAGCCATAAATTTTATTGTAAAAATCACCGATAAGCTCCCCAAAGGATCTGTTCTCCGCAATTTTTGAAATGTCCACCTGCTCAATCTGTTTCGTATGGGAATTATCATAATCAATCTTAACGGTATTGGGATAAATCTGTTGAAAAATCCCCATGACATCATTTACCATATCCTCATCCGTAAGGGTTGCGTAAATGAAATCCTCCGTCCCGGTTACATTTTCTGTTTTGAGAAGCTGCTCCAGCTTTCCTTTGATATGACGCATATCCCTCATAGGCTTTAACGGAATTAGCTCGACAGATGTTTTGTCCTTCTCCTTTATCGTGATCACCGGAACCGATTTGTCGTTCGCAACCTCACTCAGGGAGTATTTTAATGGAGAACCCGAATACCGGACCTCCTCTCTCCCTATTTTCTGAGGCGAATGAATATGTCCCAGAGCTACATAATCAAATGCGTCAAAGCAGTCATAACCGATTTTTTCCACAAGACCGACACTCTGCACACCAACGCCTTCTGATCCACCGGTCACCGGCTCCTCTGACTTTCCGGTCACAAACTGATGTGCCACTATCACATTTCTGCGTGTCCTGTCAATCTCTGCCTGCTCCAGAACCTCCCTCACCGCATCATCATAATTCTCAATCCCGGCATCCGGCAGGAAATGCTTTACCTGCGACGCTTTTACAAACGGAAGAAGATAAATGTCTATCTCCCCATAATCATCCGTTACTGTTTTTTTATACAAGTTCCCCTCATACTTTGCTGAAATATAAATCTGATTCTTTTCAAACAGATCACTTCCATAATTCAGACGTTCATCCGAATCATGATTCCCACTGATCATAAATGTCATAACGCCGGACTCCGCAAGACTGCACAAAAAGTAATCCAACAGCCTTGTCGCCGCTTCACTCGGAACTGCTCTGTCGTATACATCGCCCGCAATCAGTACCGCATCAACGGACTGATTTTTTACAATTTCCAATATCTGATCCAGTATATATTTCTGATCCCTGATCAGGTCAAAATCTCCCAGAGACTTTCCCAGATGCAGATCTCCCAAATGCAAAAATTTCATACTCCATTTTCTCCTTTTTAATTATCGTGAATTTACAACGCTTCGGAAAAAACTCCTCTTTTTCTCACTCACAGGTGCATTTATACACATTGTACCACAAATTCGCAACACTTCGGCAAAAGGTTCGAAAAAGCTCCGGTTCTCCTCACTTGCGGGATTGTTCACTTACATAGAATTTGTAAGGGGCAAAAAATTAAAACCCCTGTGGGAGTTATAAAACTCTCACAGGGGCACACATATGAAAGCGATGGTTTATTTAACTTATTTGCACTTATTTTAATCTTTATCCTTCAATGGCTATGGTTTTTGTCTGCTCCACTGCAGGCTGCGGATCTTTCTTTGGAACAGAGATCTTCAGGATACCATCCTCAAACTTCGCTTTAATATCCTCCTCTGTCACATCCTCGCCTACATAAAAGCTACGGCTGCAGCTTCCATAATATCTCTCACGGCGCAGGTACTTACCACTCTTCTCATCCTTTTCGCCGTCCTCAGATTTCTTCTCGGCACTAATGGTCATATAACCATCCTTAAGCTCTGCTTTTACATCTTCCTTCTTATAACCCGGCAGATCAATATCAAGTTCATAACCGGCATCTGTCTCTTTCACATCGGTCTTCATGGCACTTGGTGTCGGGTTTGCATAATGAATCACATTCATTGGTCTTGCGAAATCATCAAAAAAGTCATCAAATAAATTTTCTCCAAAAATACTAGGCATCAACATAAGTCATTCCTCCTTCAATCAAACCTTATTGAACTGTTCTTCTCAGAGCAAGTAGGATGAAGTCCCAGTCATTCCTGACTTCCTAATTACCTCTTCCCTTGTTCTGTAATATGTTATACCACCTTTATTAGCACTCGTCAAGGGTGAGTGCTAATATTTTTTGTGAAAATTTTGTGAACTCCTAATGAAACTCTGTCATATGCTTCCGATAATGCAACGGCAGATTGGTTCTTTGCAGACCTGAATTCTCTCGTTCCTTAATTGCAATACTGTCAAAAAATGCCTTCCACAGATCGGCGTACTCCTGACCACCACTATGCTCCAGCTCATCTAACACATGACGTTCCCTCTGCTCCAGCTGGCGCATGTACCATCTTCTGCCGGGATTGTGAAACGCTGCTTTTCCATGACTTTTATCATAAACAATGAACCATTCCGGATTCAGACGATCTGTAAAATGGTCTGCAACCATATCGATGACCTCATTCTCCGGTTCGATCACCGCATACAATACAGGATGGTCCTGCCAGGATATTTCCTCAAACCGTATAAACTCCAGGAAATAGTGTGCCTCATTCCTTGCTTTACGGTAAATCTCAAATATCCTCTGGACACATGGAATGTGAAGCGCCTCCGTCACCTTACTGCCCAGCGCAAAACCATATACAATAAAATGATAGATCACGTCTGCCTTATCCGGCTGGCGGCTTCCCGCTGCCACCATAATATATTCATATGCCTGCTGCGAGATCTGACGCCGGACGGTACGAAGCACCTTCGTCATCTTATCCGGATCCGGCACCACATCCACATACTCAGAAAATAATGTGTAATTCTGTTCTGCCTCCGGCATATTTACCTCCAGCCGGATATGGTCGTGGCCATATGCAGATTTGCCCGCATCATAAACCGCCGTAAAGATGGCCTCCGGAGTATCGTCACACCGGTATATTCTCGTCTCCTTCATTGTTCCCTGATAACCTCCATTTCTCCGCCATCTGCACCACTACAAACGATATAAACATACAAATTCCTAAATACAATGCTTATCTCATAATCCATAAATCAAGCCAAACATCTGCTACACTAATTTGCATCTGCCACAAAATCAAACAGTGACAACTGCTGATAATGAATCTGACTCTGCTGATAATATCTCTGCAGCTCCTTTTCTTCCCCTACCAGCCGTCTCGTGATAAAATCCTCGTCTACCTTCAGAAAGTCATACATCATCCTGCCATTGCATGTGATAAAATACACAGCCCGCTTTAATACCACTCCCATTTTTTTAAGATGAGAGTAGTCCAGGGAACCTGTCCTTCTCGCTTTCACGATCCGGCTGGCGGACTTTACGCCGATTCCCGGCACCCGCAGCAGCGTATTATAATCCGCGGTGTTAATCTCTACCGGAAAAGACTCCATATGTCCCAATGCCCAGTCGCATTTCGGATCAAGAAATATATTGAAATTAGGTCTGGACGGTGACAATAACTCCCCGGCCTCAAAGCCATAATACCGAAGCAAAAAGTCTGCCTGATACAACCGATGCTCCCGCCGCAGAGGAGGACCGCTTTCCAAAGCCGGAAGAGAGGCATCCTGATTCACATTGATAAAAGCAGAATAAAACACTCTCTTCAGATCAAATCTCTGATATAGCGCCTCTGAAACAGACATGATCTCATAATCACTCTCTCCTCCGGCACCAATGATCATCTGTGTACTCTGACCGGCTGGTACAAATCCGCGGTTCGTATCATAATGCCGCCACTGTGTCAGTCCTGTGGCTTTGACAGAAGAAGGGAGGTACAGATCATCCGTTACAGCCCTCTGCCGGCCTGCCGTCTCTCCGATAATATCTTTACTGGCGTTCTGCCCTTGCAGGGCCTCCGGCTCCTTCTGCAAGCCCCCCGGCTTCCCTATCCCCCGTGTCTGACAATCTCTGTCGGATGTCCCAGGCAATCCCGCCGCCTCCGATGTAGTCCTGCTATGACCTTCTCTCCCCAATATGCCCTGCTCCTTCGGCTTTGTGGCACCCTCTCCCTGTCCTGCTCTACCCGATATGTCCTGCAGACCTGCAAGCTTCGGCGTATCCTCCCTGCGGCTGATTCCATCCGGCATGCTTCTCCCCAGTCTGCGGCTGGTATGCCAGTAAGCACTGCGATTACCCCCCTTCATCCCAAGTGCCTGCCTGCTCTCCTCCATACCTGACTGAATCTGGCGCATAGGCGTCAGGATCTGCCGGCGGTCTTTATTGGGAGCAAGCTGACGCAGTCCATCTGCCGTAGGAAGCTCCATATTCACACTCATACGATCCGCATACCACCCCGCCAGCTCTACCAGCTCCGGGGAAGCCCCCGGTATCGCCTTGCAATGGATATAGCCATGGAACCGGTGAATCGTCCGCAGGTCGTGAAGTGTCTGACAGATCAACTCCATCGTATGATCCGCTGACTGTATGATCCCGGAGCTCAGAAAAAGGCCTTCTATATAATTTCTCCGGTAAAACTCCATCGTCAACTCACAAACCTCCTCCGGGGTAAACGTCGCTCTGGGAACATCATTCGTCACACGGTTAATACAATATTTGCAATTATAGATACATTCATTGGTAAATAAAATCTTCAACAAAGAAATACATCTCCCATCCGCTGAGAAGCTGTGACAGATTCCCGCCGCACTGGTGTTCCCTATCTGTCCATCCTTCCCCTTCCGGGAAACTCCACTGGAGGTACAGGCGACATCATACTTCGCTGCATCAGATAATATCCGTAGCTTCTCCTCCAGAGACGCATGCTCCGCAAAGATCATTTTATCATCTCCTCTCAAACATATATTCCGAACATTTGTTCTATTATAATACACTTGCCTCAGGTCTGTGTCAAGAGGAAAAAGATGGATGATGCGGAGCAGTCTGTTCGCCGAAATGAGAAATCACTCCCGTATCACCTGCCATGCCTCCACAAGCCGATCCAGGCTCCAGGCGGCATTGGCAGGACTGGTAGATGGCAGGCAGACCGCCTCGATCCCCGTCTGTTTTTGCTGATATTTCCGATACAACTGCTGCGCCTTTTTCCCGTTGACATAGATCCGACGAACCGGTGCCTGCGCCAGAATCCCGCTCAGATCTGTCGGTACTACGTCCTTAATGCTGCTGTCTGCCGACCCCTGAATTTCACAGGATGCGATCACATCCCAGACCGCCACACCACTCTGCAGTAAAAATGCTTTCTTTTCCTCAACAGTCTGTGGCACCTGATTCCCATACACCGCAGCGAGTACCCGCCAGAAACGATTTTGTGGATGACCGTAAAAAAAGCCCTGCTCTCTGGATTTCACAGAGGGAAAGCTTCCCAGAATTAAAATATTAGAATGCTCGTCGTAAACCGGTGCTATGGGATGTTGTATCATAATACGAACCTTTCCTAAGCTCTGCAGTCAACAAAACCACAGAGCTTAAATTTATAAAATATATTTTATATTATTTCTGAACCGGCAAGCCTAGATTACTTTCCTTTGATTTCTCAATAAATTCCTGTGGATAGTCATCCTTCTCTCCATTATTTTTAAACACAAAATACGGTTTTCCCAAGATATATTGATAAAAATCAAATTTCTTATTGTCCGGTTTGTCATATCCACTGCATTGTATCAGGAAATAACGGTTGATGCAATGCACGCCGATCCATCGTCCCTTGTCCACCGAGACAAAAGTCCCCAGAAATGCGGAATAGGTATCCTCGACCTCATCCGCATCCGAAAGACTTGTGGGACGTCCGTCATAACTTCTGCCGGTAAGCTTTGAACGTTTCTCCGAACCGGGAAGACCAACATAGCATTTTCCATTTTTCAGGAAAATCATTTCCCCTCCCGGATAGCTGACTGTGTAGCAATATCCTTTCATGGTCAGGATATTTACCACAAAAAATAAAACAACCACTCCAAAAATTCCTACTATAACCCATTTCTTTTTTGCCATCGTATCCCTCCGATAATACATCCCTGTTACTTCCTCCGGATGGTCCTGTAAATATTTCTCATCAAAAATCTGATTCATTTCATTCATAAAGTCGGAAATCTCATATATCTGCCCATTCAGGATCTGCTCTCCCTGATCTGTTGACTTCATTTTTTCCGGGAATTCCGCATATGGAATAACAAACTCTCTGTCTTGTGTTTTTATATCAATAAGAACCAGACTGTACATTTGAGAATAATAATACTCTGCTTTATCAATATCCTCCGATGTAATCCCGGCCTTTGCAATGATCCGGGCGATCTCTTTTTTCGGTGCCGGTATTTGTTCCTGCTTCTCCCCGGAGGATTCCCCCAGCCGGACATAAGCATGCTCCCGAAGAGCAAATGTCATAATCCCGGCTTCCCCATTATGCTGTTGATACGGTACCTTCCATTGAATCTTGCCGGATACATGATCTGCCAGCTCTCCGCCCTCCAGATACCCGGTCAGCCAGAAATTCTTTAATAATTTCACCTGATATGCTTCCTGTAAAGAAATGCTGCTTTTCTTTCCGGCCGCCTGCTCCTCTACAGCTTCCTGCAACCCGGCTCTCTCGGCTACTTCGTTCTTTACTGTCAGCTTCCCTTCCAGCTTTTGAAGTTCACTCACCGTTTCTTCTCTGATAGGCTCATCTACAGTTTCTTCCGCTTTGACACTGTTATTTGCCATCCCATGTATACTGGCAGCACACATCACGATTACTATAAACAAAGCAGCAAAAGTTCTCCGTTTACATATAAACAGACAATTTCTCCTCATCTAATCCCCTCTTCTTATATAGACACCGTTTTACCTCAAATGTTGCAAAAAACAGATTTTTTACAATGCCACCACCTTGCACTTCACACATGGATATGTGTCTTTTGTTTTCAAAATGTTGCATGTGATGTTGAATTTTTTATAAAACCGGCACACAATCTGTCTTTTCATTTAAAAGTCAGGAGAAAATGCCACTATATCCCACACATTCTTCTGATTGTATTACTTACTTGTCGAAATCAACTGCATTCCAAATGTAAGGTCATCCGGCACAGACTTTCCCTCCTTATACTGAAAGAACCACTCCAACCCCTCCAATAACTGAAACTGCTCCTGCTTCTCCAGCTTTTTCCCGTCGGAAAATTGACGGGAAGCCATCTTGGAATACTGCTTCTTATCGTCCTCCGAAGTCTTTTCATAATATGTATGAATTACCTCTGCACAGTCCTGTCTCCTCATAAGCTCCGCAATAAAGTTATAACGGCAATAATAGCAGCTTAACATCTGAGCATAATTGTCAAATGCAGACTGTGCCCAAAAACCATGAGCTTTCCGGATAAACTGATACAACTCCCCGGTACTCATGTCCTCCAACAATTCCTGTGGAAACTGCTGTGACGCCATCAATTCGTCATCGGATGGCATCCACTGAATCTCATATCCCTTCGGATAACACCAATTTCCGTCAGAATCCTTCCAATCCGAAATATCACCCCTTCGTACCTTGTCATATTTCTTTGTGAAATAATTCTGATAATAATCTCTCTCCCCGTCCGGAATCAATGTCTTTCCAAGCAGGTCTGCAATTTCATCTCCGGACTGCTCTGCTGTCTTATCTGCAGATTCTGTTGTTTGTACCGGCTCCTTTTTGGACGATCCTGCATCCTGACCGTTGTTTCCGCATGCAGTCAATAGCACGGCAAGAGATAGTGCTGCCATAGTCCCCATTAATTTTGATCTCATATTGTCCTCCTTATTATTACAAAATTTTATTTTTCTTCCCACGAAATTTTATGATGTAGCCTGCTGATATTACCTCTCCATTTTTCCTGATACTCTTTCTTACATCCTTTCGGAACAACAATCGTATCTTTCTCCTCAAACAGACAGACTCCCGATACCAGATGTAACGGCGTTCTGCCCTCAAAGACATATGTTGTACCGGTATGTCCGGCTGGATTATTCCGTACATCATTACCGCTTTTTGTATGCATAAATGTCACGCTCTTTGGAATCACCATTTTCCGAAAAGTCGTTGTGTCACCAATATACCACGGACAAAAAATTCTTTTGACGGTATCCGGTATATTGATCACGCCATTGTCAATATGCGCAGCCACCAGTTCGCCTGAATTTTTATCATAGATCGAACCGTTTTTCTCTGCATATTTGGGATTATCCTTTGCAATCCGCACGCTGGCTTCCGTAAAGTTATGATTCCCATATTTACCTGCTGCTTCAATCTTCGTAACACTTGCCGGAATCTGCATTTCCTTTGTTCCAAAGTAATCTCCCTTTTTGGAGATAGTTTCTGTTCCGTCCGGAATAGTGGTCTTTTCTCTTTCCTCCAAAAGTCCGTATACTGTTTTCCCATCCTGGGAACACAGAAATCCATCTACAATCTTATAGTTTTTATTTTCTCCCGAAAAGGAAACTTCCTTCCATTTCACTCCGGTTAAACCCGTATCCTCCAGCTTTGTTTTAAGACCTGCCGGCAAACGAAGCACCTTTCCGTTTTGCACATATGCAAACAATCCCAGATCAATCCACTGAACCGTATCCGGAACATCTATCTCCTCAATCTGTGCCACCCGGTCATACACATCTTTGGGCTCAATTATGATATTCTCCACGGTAGAATCCTCTGAGCATTTTTCACCAAATATATTGCTCCAGTTTTCTGCTTCCCACATGGTATCCGAGGTGTCTTCCTGCTTAAAAGCGCCGTTTCCGTTTCCCAGCCGGACCACCTTTTTTCCTGCCAGTTTTGAAGGAATTTTTAATACGGAAATATCTTCATCAGATGGAGTGATCTTTGTAATCCACACCCCCTCTGCCCCGGTTCTGTATGTGTGTTCAAAGCTACCCGCTTTCCGGCTTTTTTCCTTTGCCGCATATTCCTTATAAGGATTGTCTGCGCACTGTTTTTTCTGAAAATAATTCACACCATTATAAACACATATTACTGTCGCCACTGCGATACAAATTGCAGCTATTCCTTTTCCTTTTTTTCTCTCCATCCTGACCTCCGATAATATTATGCAATACATCAGTTTCTATATTAATAATATAATCTATTTATACGGTCGTTTCAATGAATTATTTTGATACTATTGCTGCAGTCCGAAAATGCCCCCTCCTCGACCTTCTTTGTAACTACCGGCAGTTTTACCTCCGCCCCTAACGTTCCGTGATTATATACCTCATATACCGTACTCATCAGGACATATGGGGAACCCTGTATCTTTTCCCAATCTTCTTTCCGATATTCTTTCCAATAAATGCCCAGCTCTTGAAGTCTTTTTTGCAGCTTCGTCTGCTTTGGGCAATATACCGTCAGATCATCGGAACAATTTCGAAATGCTTTTTCATTAATCGAAAGGGGAATTTCATCATCCCAGTTTTCTATTACAATATTCTTCAACTCATAGCAATTTCGAAATGCCCCTCCGGCAATTTCAAAATCAGGAGCTGCATTTCTTTTCAACTGATTAAAATCAAGCTTTAATGTTTTCCACGTTTCCCCTCCGTAAGTACCTGTAATTCGTTGCACATCCTTTCGCCGGTCAACGATCAATGCTCCGGTTTCCTCTGTTTTCGTGACATCTTTTCCCTTAATCAGATATATTTTATCCTTATATTTCTTAACCGAAAATCTACGCCGCTCCAAAACAACACCATATTTTTGTACGGTCACATAGATAGAATATGTATCATTGCTATTCCACCATTTTTTGCTGTCACTTCCCCACCAGAAGGACGCATTCCCTTTGCTGAATGCATGGAAATGAAGCGGCATTACTTTTTCTCCTGCCTGCATTCTCTTCTGACATTTTGTCACGTTAAGCACCTTCCCTCTGGTGGCCGTGACCAAAATTGTCTTTCCCTTTGCAGACGACACCTGAAGAGTCGGAAAATATCCTCCATAGGGCACCTTTTTCATGTCGTATACTTCCTGAATATCGATTTTAATATGACTCTTTTCCAACCCGGTCCAATACATAATACTTCCAACAATGCCGCTTCTCATAATAATCCACAATAAAATGATTCCGATCAAAATACGTGCGGTCAAAGCAAACCGTTCTTTTCCTGATAATTTTTTCATTCACATATCCTGCCTTCCTGTTACTTTCGTAAACATCGGTTATAGATATGTGTCTTTTATTTCCAGAATGTTGCATGTAAAATTAACTACAACTTATCCTGAGGATGCCTAAAACAAACTATCCGCAGGAATACTAACTCCGAACCTCATCAGCAGCCCCCGTATTCCCTCTTCAATTTCCTGCCGGCAGTAATTATTCTGTTCCAAAAAAACATCCTCTTTTTCATTTATATGCCCATACACACTAAGTCCCATATTTAGTATTATATTATTTATTGTCCCGTTATCTTTTAATACCTCTTTAGTTACTCCCTTTTCCTCGTCCATATACGCAAGCAGCTCATTTTCTGCCTCATTGATTTCCCCCCGGTCAATCCTTTGCAACAGCCTCTGATAAAAATCTTCCTGTGCCGCATTTTCCACAAACTTTGGCTGCTTATATTTATCGTTCCACGCCCCTGACATCAATATTCCGACAAGCCGCAGGGTTCCGGCAATGCTGTTTTTTAACCCATTATTTTCAAATTCCATGCACGTCTCCTCTTATTTAAAACTGGCATAATCAAGCTTTCCATTATCACAATAATGAAATGCCTGAATCTTTCGAATCTGATACTGTTCCCTTCGAATCCCAAGCTGCCGCAGATAATCTGTCAATTCCATTATATCAATATTTCTAAAATCCTTCGTCCTGATAAACAACAAAATCTGTTCGTCTAAAGCCTTTGAAACACATACCACCGGAATTGCCCATTTATTTTCTATACCTCTTTCCAGTTCATCCAGACTTATTCGTACTCCATTGCACTTTATAAATCTCTTTTTTCTACCAGTAATATAAAGATATCCTTCTTCATCAAGCTTACCCACATCTCCGGTATCCAAAAGATTGCTCTTCTGTCTCCATACAACTGCATCCTCTTCCAAATCCGCCCTTTCTTCCACATATCCCAGACGTACATTTGCACCATGATAATAAATATCTCCGGCTCCTGTGTGATCCCCATTTTTTATCTGAAAAAACCCACCAGATATTGCCCTGCCTACACTATCCATCTTTTCCGGATGCTGATCTAAAAAGAATGTACTCATTCTTGCTGTTGCCTCCGTCTGACCATACATAATTGCCAAATGTGTCTTAATCCCTCGCTGCCTCCTGTCATAAATCCACTCTAGCAACTTCTGTTTCATTTCGCAACTCATTGCTCCTCCTGCCTGCGTCAGAAGCCTCAATTCCTTCCATGGTCTGGATAGAATTCTTAAACAATCCAAAATCTCATAAGTATATGGAACACCACAAAAGGAGGTCACTCTGTGTTCCTCTAAAAAGTCCCAATATTCTCTCTGAAACATATTACCTTGCGGAAGCAAAAGTTCCGCATCTGCCAGTAAATGACTATTTACCACCGACAACCCATATACATAAGATATTGGAAGCATCACTCCTGCCCTGTCATTTTCATCAATTTCCAATGATTCAATAATTGCCTGCGCATTACTTCGAAGATTATCATAAGATAACGCCACAATCTTTCCATTTCCAATACTACCGGAAGTCACCATAAGTAATGCCAAATCATCATACAATCCATTCTGAAACTCCTGTATCCTTTGAAACTTTACATACTGATAGTATGTAGAACAGGTCTGATAATCCTCCTCTATTTCCGTGTACAAAGCAGACTCCAACTTTGCATCCCTGATTTTCTCCCGATCCATAAATATCTCATCCGGCATAAAACGATCTATCAATGCCGCTATATCTGGAGCTTTCTTTGTGTTTCCTACGAAAAACACGGTATTTCTCTTTTTCATGTGATAGCAGTATAACGAAACAGCCTCCATAGAATTGTCGCTGACCAGCAAAATCAGCTTTTTCCGAGAGGCTGTCTCTGAATATATTCTGTTTATATGTATAATCTCTCTGCGTATCACAGTTTTGTTAATCACTGATCCACTCATTTGATTTCTCCTGTAACCTGGTAATATTATTTAGTTTAACATTGCTTTAATTATTTCTAATTCAAAATTTACAGCATGCACAAATTTATGTACAAAATCGTCGCCCAAACTGTATGTTTTATGTATTTTGTTTTTTCGTATTTCCTCTGTACTGATTCCCGTCTTGCACATATATATTATTCTAATCCGATTAAATTTTTTTACAACTGTCTCGTATTCTTTCATATATTTCTTTGTATTTTCCGATAACTCATCATATTTTAGTTTACCTAAACATCGATAAACATTTCTTTTATGCTCATATAATAAATGAAATGTACGGTAATCAATCGTTTCCCTGTTCGATATTCCCTGTAATTCTTCTATTATCCATTTATAAACATTTGAACCATATATTTGTATTTCTCCATTTACATCTTTAGATTTCTCAGGATACAAAAATTCCTGCATTTTCTTTAATAAATATTTTTCTGTTAATTGAAATCTGTCACAATCCTTTATTACAATCCGGGTCACCGGATAACACCATTCCATTTTTAAGTATCCTGCACCGCTAAAATAAAATCTTCTTCCCTTTTCAAATGAAAACAAAAAGTCATCATATGACACTTCAAAAGTTTCCATTTTTTCCCTTTTTCCAAACCCATAAACAAGAAAAACTTTTTTAGTATCATCAAATCCATATACTAAATTTTCTCTGACCAAATGCAGCGTATCGAATGATTCCTTTTCCGTAAGATAAAATTCATCTAAATGGATCGTCGCATATTGGCCATCTTCTAAAATCCCTCTAATGATGCCGCATATTTCTCCAGGCATAATGTCACAATATGATATTCCTCTGATATCCACCATATTCATTAAAGCTTCATCAAAATCATAAAAATGCCAAAAAGACGGTGCATAATTCATTTTTATATCTAAAAAATACTGATCCAATGTTTCACAGGATTTTTCATTTGATTGTAACATTGCTAATTTTAAGCTTAAAAACAAATATGTATCCGATATAACATTTGTTGTAATTGGTAATTTCTTAGTACTTATTTGAGGAGGAATATATCTTTTTAATGGAAAGTTTTTATCCAGAAATTCGTCCAACAATCCTCTAACAATTATATTTGCTTCATATTCCGTAAAGTTTGTTTTATTGCATATATTGACAGTTTTTTCTTCCGTAAATTCCAGCCAACGATGCTTTTTTCTGGCAAATTTACAAAATTTTTCCCATGTTTTTTCATCCCAGGGTAAGTCGTTCATACTAATCTTATACTCCATACTTTCCAGCACCTCTCCATTTATATAAAAATCTATTTATTCTCTCTCAGCAGTTCTTCCCCCAAATTTCTATTTCCTACAAGTTGCATTTTAAATTGTGCACTGGAATAATCCACCTTTCCACTCTTTGTTTTGACAAATTTATCACTTGAATTCATCTTCTTTTGCCAATCATATATTAAAATATATTTTCCCTTTTTCTTTTTCCACATTTGTCCTTCCGGTCCAAAAGCAATATTCATAATCCCTTCTTCAGAGGCCGACCAAGCAATCAAATCCATTGCTTTCTTAGGGTGTCTGGAACTTGCCGGGACGCATACGCAGTATTCTTCATACTTTTTGTTCAATGTATCAAAGCTTTGCAGCCATATCGGGATTCCATAAATCCCTATTTTTCCGGTTTTTCGATACGTTTTCTTTTTCAGATGCTTGAGAATCTTAGAATATCTCGAAAATATCTTGAAATTTTTTTTGATATATGGTTCCATATTTTTTATTCTTCCGGCTTTGATATTATCATAATAGTCAGCTTCACCCCTGTACGTCTGAATATCTATTCCTTTTTCATATTCTTGCTCATAATTTTCACGACCAGGCAATGAATAATCCATTCCGAAAATCTTAATATTCATTTTTTCCTGGAATAAGTCCGCATACCACCCTTTCATTACCTCATCTAACGCATTTATTTCTGATATGGCCCTTAATGTTACCTCCTTTGATGTATTTTCAGAAACAGAGGATATCTTATTTTTCAGAACCCCCCCCGCTTCTTTTGTCCTGCTTGTTTTCGGAATAAAAGTCGAACTTTGCGGTGCAGTATTTTTACTGCAGCCCGATACACATATAGTCATTGCTATGATAATGGTATATAATATCTTTTTCATTGAAAATTCCACCTTAACTAAATAATAATTCTTTATAAAAATTAACATACGCTATTTCGTTCATATACGGTATATTCCGAAGTCGATCCAAATTCATCTCCGATATCATTTTGATATACCGGGCTGCCGCCAGTTTTCGTTTCAATTATTGCCTTACCTGTGTTTCCTCGTCCAATTACTATTCCCGAATGATCCCCTTTGTCATTTATTATCTTTTGGTACTTTTGCGGCAAATTCCCTTTGGCAACCGCTCTATAGCTTCCATCTGTATTAAAACTTCCCACAACATTCAGCCAGTATCTGTGATCTCCAATCCAAGTATATGCATGACAATTATTTTTTGTATAACCATGACCTACTACTTTCTTTTTATCATATCTTCTTTGGAAGTCCGCTACATATGCATCAGAGTTTACAGTATTTTCTTTATAACAATATGCCTTAACTCCGTTTCCTTTAGGCGTTAATACTATGACAGTTGACGGATTGACTGCTTTTGCACTCATTGTTTTAATATTATTTATAATCACATCCTCCTAATTGATGACATAAAATAACATCATCATCACAAATTGCTATCCTCATATAATTAACTATACCTCCACAAATATCTGTACCATTATACCTTCTATAAAATAATAAATCTTTCTAGCGATAAGGTCAAGCAATTTGTCTTAAAATCCATTTTTGAATATATTTTTGTCCTGCTACATCTTTCCTACGATCCCAACTCCATATCCATAATGTCCATCCGGACGATTCGCCCATTTCACTACAACGACCGGTTTATTTCTTTGATCCCAGCCATAAAACTCATATCCTACGATCATCTCCACATGGTAGATTCCTTTATACCGGCCATTGGATGCGCCTGTTTCAAACATGAGATCTCCCGCCTTAAACTTGAGCTTTGAAGCATTTTTCTGACTAAATCCACCTTTCAGCAGTTTATGATGTCTTGCCAGATATTCCGCCTCTCCTGCTGCAGTCGGCGCGTAGGACGATGCCCCGAATTTGACACCATATTTAGAATACGAACGCCACACCAGTGAGCTGCAGTCATAATACCCCTTCAGCATGCGCTTCGGCTGACTATACTGACCGGTGGATGAAATTCTCCGGGCACACCGGATAACCTTCTTTTTCTTTTTGGTGGTAACAGAAATTACACACCCCAGACGAATATCTCCAATCTTTGCACTGATAATGGTATTTCCTTCCTTTTTGCCCCGGACTTTTCCCTTTCCGGAAACAGATGCCACCTTCGGACGGCTTGATTTCCACTGAATTTTTCCGCTGTAGCCTTTGATCTTCAGCTTCTTTGTTTTGTGGCGTACCAGCAAAACAGAGGTGTTCGATATTTCAACCACTGATACCCTTAATTGTATCTGAAATTCTTTGTCATACAAGCGGAACGTGACAGTAGTCGTTCCGGCGTCACTGCATGAAAGGATCAGCTTTCCCTGAGACACTCTCGCTGATACATACATTTTGCTGTTGGAGGAGGAGACCTCATAGGTCAGATCTTCGTTTTCATCCTCATCAAAAAGACCGGTATCTCCTCCCTTAATATCAATAGAGACACTGTGATCTGCGCTGTAACTGTTTTTTACAATATAAATATCCACGGATTTTTTTGCCAGAGATACCCCGCTCATATCCGGATATACATAAACAGTATATGTTTTTTCCAACATGATCTCGTCATATCTGCCATCCCATCCGGTCACGGTCACAGTAGTGCTTCCGGTCTTAAGCGCACGATATCCGCCATCTGACGTCATCTGCAATATACTGCTGTCTCCGCTGCGGTAACGAAGCTTTGTCAGATTCTCCAGCGCATACCCGTTAAACTCCTTCCATTCCAGATCAAATTCACCTGCTGCCCCCACGGTTAATATAATATCCTGATGTGCATTTTTCAAATAAATATCCGCTTTGGGTTTTGCCGTCACTACCGGCAATGGTGTCGGCTTCGGTGT
>ULRH01026395.1_pt1 | contig 72597 bp, 59 predicted proteins | sample 1955271 | NCBI WGS metagenome assembly ULRH01 (sample SAMEA4835677, study PRJEB28245) | human gut metagenome | biome: gut microbiome; material: fecal sample | place: Denmark | collected 2008 | reverse complement strand
TCGGCACGGCTGCCCGCATAGGCATGTACCAGATAGACTTTGCCGTCGTCATCCCACAAGGGGCAGGTGTCGATGATGCCTTTGCCGGCCTTTACGAGTACAGGTTCTGTCCACGGCCCCTTAGGGTCTTTGGCTTTCACCATGAAGACGCCCTGGTCGGGGTCGCCCCAGAAGATGTAGAATTCGCCGTTGTGGTGGCGGATGGAGGGGGCCCATACGCGGTTGCCATGTTCGGGCCGTTCGGGCGTACTTTCAGGAGTCAGTTTATAGGGGATGGCCGCGCCGATGAGGGTCCAATTCACCAGGTCCTTGGAGTGGAGGATCTGGAGGCCGGGCAGGCAGTTGAAGCTCGACGAGGTCATGTAGAAGTCGTCGCCCACGCGGCAGGCATCGGGGTCGGAGTAGTCGGCATAGAGGACGGGGTTCTTGTAGGTGCCGTCGCCCTGGTCGGCCACCCATACCTTCGATACGTAGTTTTCCGTCTGTTGGGCAGCCAGTGGCAGGCCGACCAACAAGCTGAGTCCTAATAGTGCTTTAGACAAATTCATGATAGACAGGTTTATCGTTTGGGTATTTATACGCACGAAGGCTGTTTTACACTCAACGGATGATGGTGACTTTTATTGGATTCTCCAACTCTTCCTTCCATTCCTGCATGTACTCGAACCAGGCTTCCGAGGTGGGGTAGCCGAAGGTTTCCTTACGCGAGGTAAACATGGTGTAGTAATAGAAGTTGTCGCTATCGGGGGCGGAGACGGTGTAGAGGAAGTTGTCCTTGTCCTTCACTTCCTTGCGGACATATTTTTGTGGAATGTAGGTGGCGATGCCGATGGTCTCCTTGGCATATTTCACCGTGTCGTTGACGGGCCAGTGTCTTCCCCAGCTACCTACCAGTCCTTTGTGGTCGGAGTAGGAGACGGTTTCGTTGCCCATGATGTTTTGCACGCCTGTACAGAAGGTTTCTTCCTCCAGCGGCTCTGCAAAGGTGGTCTCGATGCGCAGGTCGCGATGGCCGGCATAGAGGATGTAGCGGTGGGTCATGGTCAGTTCTTTCCCCTGATATTCCCATCCTTTGGCTTCCACCTCTGCAACGGTGCGGATAGGGCCATAGGCCAGGATGCGCTCTGTGCGGAAAGCGACAGGTGCTACGTGGGTGGCCTTCTGTCCGTCCCAACCCTTGAGGGCGCCGATGCCGCAACTATTTCCCACAAGCAACACGTCGTCGCCAAAGCCGCGTGCCAGTTGTTCGTCGTTGGGATAGAACTGGCTTTCCTTCAGCTCCATGCCTTTGTTGAACTTGCCGTAGGGGTCAAGAGTCTGTTTTTCATTGAAGTAGACGCGATAGCCTACGAGCTCGGATTCGAACATGGGGCCGTGGCCGTGTACCATGCTATAGAAATCTGTCGTGCCAGGCACGGTGATGGATTGTACGGGTGCGTGGCGGTTGTTCTTGGCGTCGCGTGCCAGCATTTGAGCGAATACGCGGGCGGGGTATTGTTTGGTTGGTTTGGCTGAGGAAAGAGTGAGGGTCAATTCTTTATTCGTGTGGGCAGGCATGTCGATGACGAAGGCCAGTTCGTCTGCCTTCAGGTCGCCGTTGAGGTCGTCCAGCTGGGAGGGGATTTCCTGCTTGTTGTCCATGACCACGGCCGAACGTACCTGGAAAGTGGCTCCCGTCTGGTCGAGGCGGATGACTACGGGCGCATCCTTTTGTGTGCGGTCGCCTGTGTTCTCGAGTTTGATTTTCAGTTGTGTCGTTTCTTGTGCGGTCATCAGCATGCAACTACCGCAAAGAATGCCCAGCAGGGCAAATAGTTCTTTTTTCATGATGTGTATGTGGCTTTTTAAATTACTTTGTTACAAAAGTAATCAAAAAAATGAAAGTTTGCGATGATTTCTCCAATTCAATCATAAAGAATTTCGCCCCTGTGGCCTGATGTGACAGACCACAGGGGGCGATCTTAATGAAACCTCTATACCTTTAGTTGTGTTGATTTATGCCGGTTGGTTGATGTTATTCGTTATGGTAGGTTTTTCCGTTAACTTTCACATTCTTGGAGTCTTTTACCTGCAACACTTCTCCTTGTGTATTTACTTGCGTGTTGTCAATCGTTACGTTTTCTGCCTGACTGATGACAATACCCTGCTTGGCGTCGTTGATGACTACGTCCTTGATGTTGACGTTGCGTATCGGCATTTCAGGCAGGCCGTTGAAGAACATGGCCCGACCTATGTTGCTGGCCGTGATGTTCGAGATATGGATATCGCGGAAAGCGGGTGTTTCCTCTGTCACAGGCGGGATGGCGGCCTTCATGCGTCCAGCCAGCTCCTCTTCGGTCTCTTCACCTGCTCCCTTGCCGCCATAGAAAAGGTCGAACAGCAGAGCTTCATGAGGGATATCTATCATGTTGATGTGGTCGATGTAGATGTTTTCTACCACGCCACCACGTCCGCGGGTGCTCTTGAAACGCAGGCCTACGTCGGTGCCCAGGAAAGTACAGTCGGCTACGTAGATGTTCTTCACGCCGCCCGACATCTCGCTACCTACCACGAAGCCGCCATGTCCATGCAGGACAACGTTGTTCTTTACGATAACATTCTGGCAGGGCTCGCCGCGTTTGCGGCCGTCCTCGTCTTTGCCGGACTTGATGCAGATGGCATCATCGCCAGCATCGAACACGTTGTTGATAATCAGGGCGTTGTTGCACGATTCCAAATCGAGTGCATCGCCGTTTTGTGAATACCAGGGGTTGAATACCTTGACGTTGTTGATCGTGATATGTTCGCACGACAGGGGGTGCAGGCACCAGCTGGGTGAGTTCTTGAAGGTCACGCCTTCGAGCAGGACGTTCTTGCTTTTTACAATGTTGAGCAGGACGGGGCGAAGCCAGGGGCGGATTTCGTCCCATTCTTCATCGGTTTCGATGCCGACGGGGTTGTTGAATTCCTTACAGGCCTTGGCACCTTTGAGTGAGCCTTCAGTGGGATACCAGATATCATCTTCCACTACACCGCCCGAGGCAACAAGCGTCTTCCATTGCGAGGATGTCATTTTGCCTTTCTTGACAGGGCGCCAGCTGTCGCCCGAGCCGTCGAACACGCCATGGCCTGTGATGGCGATGTTTTCAGCGTTTCGTGCCGAGATGGGCGACTGGCAACGGCGTGTTTCCAGTCCTTCGAACGAGGTTTTTATGATGGGATAAGCCTGAAAATCGTCTGTAAACAATACCAGTGCGTTCTTTTCTGTATAAAGATTAACGTTGCTCAGCAGTTCGATGGGCCCCGTCAGCCATAAACCTTCAGGGATGACCACTTTGCCTCCTCCCTTTTCGTGGACGGCTTTGATGGCGTTGTTGATGGCTTGGGTGTTCAGCGTCTTGCCATCGGCTTGGGCTCCAAAGTCTTTGATATTGACCGTATAGTCGGGGAAAGACGGTTGGATGACTTGGGGCATACTGAAGGGAAGGTTCTCGTAGATGCTGTTGTCAATGCTGCTTTTGCATTGCGTGGTTTCCGCCTGTTGTGCGCAGGCCACAGGGACAATTGCGCTGGCAAGCACCAATAACTTCTTGACAAATGTGTTCATTCGTGATATCTTTTTAATTTTTACCATTGCAAAAGTACCGTAATGTTCTCTCTCTCGTGTGTATTATTTGTTGGTTTAGGTGTATTTTTTGTCATTCAGCCACTTTCTTTCCTTGTTTTTCAAGAAACTTACGTGGAAACTTCCTATCTTTGCGGCGTGAACTTTATAAAAATAGGTATGAGTTACAATTTATTGAAAGGAAAAAAAGGCATTATTTTCGGTGCTCTGAACGAGCAGTCCATTGCCTGGAAGGTTGCAGAAAAAGCTGTTGAAGAGGGTGCAACCATTACGTTGTCTAACACTCCTGTAGCTGTCCGCATGGGCGAAGTATCTGCCCTGGCCGAGAAGTTGCATTGTGAGGTAATCCCTGCCGACGCCACTAGCGTAGAAGATCTGGAGAACGTGTTCAAGCGCTCCATGGAAGTGCTGGGCGGACCGGTTGACTTTGTACTTCACTCCATCGGAATGTCTCCCAACGTGCGTAAGAAACGTACGTACGACGATTTGGATTACGATATGTTGAGCAAGACACTGGATATTTCTGCCGTGTCTTTCCACAAGATGATACAAGCTGCCAAGAAACTGGATGCTATTGCCGACTATGGTTCTATCCTGGCTCTGAGTTACGTGGCTGCCCAGCGTACCTTCTATGGCTACAATGATATGGCCGACGCTAAAGCTCTGCTTGAGTCTATCGCACGCAGCTTCGGTTACATCTACGGACGTGAACACCACGTGCGTGTGAACACCATCTCTCAGTCACCTACAATGACTACGGCTGGTTCAGGTGTGAAGGGTATGGACAAATTGTTCGACTTCGCCAACCGTATGTCTCCGCTGGGCAACGCTTCGGCCGACGAATGTGCTGACTATTGCATTGTGATGTTCTCTGACCTCACCCGCAAGGTCACTATGCAGAACCTCTACCACGACGGTGGTTTCTCCAGCGTGGGTATGAGCCTCCGTGCCATGGCTACTTACGAGAAAGGTCTCGACGAGTATAAGGATGCTAACGGAAATATTATCTACGGATAAAATTTTATAATTGAGAATTGAAAATTGAGAATGGAGAATTAAATGGAGGATGAATTTTTCATTTTCAATTTTCAATTCTCCATTTTCAATTCATTTAATGGAAATCGCACTCTATCTGCTGCCCGTTACCTTGGGCGACACTCCTTGGGAGAAGGTCTTGCCTGGATATAACAAGGAAATCATAGTGGGTATCCGCCACTTCATTGTGGAAGACGTCCGTTCGGCCCGTCGTTTTCTGAAGAAAGTAGACAAGGACATTGATATTGATGCCCTGACTTTTTATCCGCTCAACAAACATACGTCTCCTGCGGATATTTCGGGCTATCTGAAACCGCTTGAGGGCGGTTTGTCTATGGGAGTTATTTCCGAAGCAGGTTGTCCTGCCGTGGCCGATCCGGGTGCAGATGTGGTGGCCATTGCACAGCGCAAGGGCTTGAAGGTAGTGCCACTTGTAGGTCCTTCGTCCATCATCCTGTCAGTCATGGGTTCGGGTTTCAACGGGCAAAGCTTTGCCTTCAACGGATACTTGCCTATTGAACCAGCCGAACGCACCAAGAAGCTGAAGCAACTCGAACAGCGTGTCTACGCCGAGCATCAGACACAATTGTTCATTGAGACACCTTATCGTAACAATAAGATGCTGGACGATATTCTTCAGAATTGCCGTCCTCAAACGAAACTTTGTATTGCCGCCAACATTACATGCGAAGGAGAGTTCATCAAAACACGGAGCGTAAAGGACTGGAAGGGGCATACACCCGATCTGACTAAAATCCCCTGCATCTTCCTGCTCTATCAGTGAGCATTGTGTGTGGAAAAGTTTCCGCCACATTCATCAATCATTGAAAAAACACGATTGTATTCGTCTTCGAAGCAATGGCAGAAGTAGTTCTGCCCGATGTTTTGTTCAATCTGCTGGATGGTCCATAGTTTCCCGACTTGTCCTTTGTTACGTTTCAGTTGGCTTTCGTGATCGACGGTTATTGTGAAGACATATACCAGGCGGTTGGTCATTTCGTTTTCCAATTTATATTTGAAATTGAATTTGAGGTCTTGCATGGATATTTCGGGCAGGACTTGACGCACCAGTCGGTGGATACCTTGCTTCAGTGTTTCGCCATAGAGCAGATAGCCTTCGACCGGCAGGTCGACTTTGCCTTTTTCAAAAGAAGAGCATTGAAGCCGTGGGCAGAGGTAAAGCATACCGTTCAGCGTGACAGCTACGCGTACAAAGGGTATCATATATTTCTGTTTCTTGCTCAAGGCATCGGAAGCCAATGCTTTGCCCACTACGTTGCCTTCGGCATTGACTATAGGGATGAAGATCGTCCGTTTCATCAGGCGGTTGAAATAGCTGATGCCTATCTGGTTGAATAGAATACTTAGGATGAATACCGCAGGCGGTGCTATGTGATGTAGAATGAAACTTGATTCGCCTTGGAAAAAGGAAGCGCCTGCCAACAGTAGGGCGAGCAAATGAACAGCGCCGAAAAGTAATACGACACGGGCTGATACGATAGTAGCTTCAACGCTTTGAGCCGACGACTGATGCTTCCTTTTAGAAGAACCGTAGTAAGCTTTCAGCGATTTACGGTTCAGGTAGAAGAGCAGAATTAATAGCAGGGTGCCTACTTCGAGGGTGAAGGAGTACCATTGAGGCTGGCAGCTGGCGGCGTAGAAATAATAGGTGAAGGCAAGCAGAACCAGCATAGCGGTAATGCCATATAGCAGAATTTGCGGCAAGTGGCTTCCTTTTCGCAAGAATGTATAGGCGGAGAGGACGATACCCAGCAGGGCGCCCGCATAGATGGCCGTACCTAGCGTGGCTAGTTCGGACAGTATCATGGACACCAGGACGGGAATAAACCCCCATGCCATGTTATACTTGAAAGAAAGAATACTTTGTCGGCTCATGGGTGTATCGCTTTTTCCTTTTAAACAAAAAAGAGGCTGAGTTGTTCAGCCTCTTTTCTTTATTTCTTCAGGTAACGGAGTGACTTTTCCGCGTGGTAGGATGATCGTACCAGCGGGCCGCTCTCTACCTGCGTGAAGCCTTTCGCCAGCCCCGTTTCTTCGTAGCGTTTGAACTGCTCGGTGGTAACGTATTCGGCCACAGGGTAATGACGGTGTGAGGGTTGCAGGTACTGGCCGATGGTCATGATCTGGCAACCGGCGGCGCGAAGGTCGTCCATCAGTTCCTCGACCTCGGCGGGCGTTTCGCCCAGGCCTACCATGATGCCCGACTTGGCCGTGATGCCACTGGCGGCTATCTGGCGGATTACCTCGAGGCTCGTGTCGTAGCGGGCGGCGCTGCGCACCAGGGGGCTGATGCGGCGCACGGTCTCCATGTTGTGGCTGATGATGTCGGGCCGTGCTTCGATGACCTGTTCCACCAGTTCTTTGCGCCCCTGGAAGTCGGGGATCAGCACCTCGATGGTGGTTTCGGGGTTCAGACGGCGTATCTCGCGGATAGTCTGTGCCCAGTGGGCGGCGCCCAGGTCGGGCAGGTCGTCGCGGTCGACAGAGGTCACCACGGCGTGCGAGAGCTTCATCAGCCGTACTGATTCGGCCACGTGCGTAGGTTCCTGCGGGTCGAGAGGCAGGGGGCGTCCTGTCTGTGTGTTGCAGAATTTACAACTACGGGTACAGATGTTGCCGCCTATCATGAAGGTGGCTGTGCCCCGTCCCCAGCATTCGCCCATGTTGGGGCATCGGCCGCTGCTACAGATGGTGTGCAGGCAGTGCGACTCGACGATGCGTTTCGTCTCGGTGTAGCGTTCGTTGGCGCCGATGCTTATCTTGAGCCATTCAGGCTTGCGTACTCGTTCCATTTCAAGAATTGAAAATTGAGAATGGATAATGGAGAATTAATTCCCCATTAACCATTGATTAAAGAATTCCGTCAAGCGCGTGTACAGGTGCATGCGCGTGTTGCCGCCGAAGATGCTGTGGTTGCGGTTGGTATAGACCTGCATGTCGAACTGCTTGCCCAGCTGAACCAGATGTTCGGCATACTCGGCACAGTTCTGGTAGTGCACGTTGTCGTCGGCCATGCCGTGTACCAGCAGGAGGCGTCCGTTCAGCTTGTCGGCACGGGTGAAGGCCGACGATGCCTTGTAGCCCTCGGCGTTCTCCTGTGGCGTGCGCATGAAGCGTTCGCCATAGACGGTGTCGTAGTAGTTCCAGTCAGTCACAGCTGCTACGGCCACACCTGCCTTGAATACGGAAGTACCCTCGCTCATACTCATGATAGTCATGTAGCCACCGAAGCTCCAGCCCCAGATACCGATGCGGTTCTTGTCCACGTAGGGCAGGCTGCCCAAGTAGAGGGCCGTCTCCACCTGGTCGCGGGCTTCCTTGACGCCCAGGTTCAGGTAGGTGCATTTCTCGAAGTCGGCACCGCGTCCGCCTGTGCCTCGTCCGTCCACGCAAACTACAACGTAGCCTTGCGAAGCCATGAACGTCTCCCAGCTGATGCCGAAGGCGTCGAGCACCTGTTGCGAGCCGGGGCCGCTATACTGGTATTGCAGGGCGGGATATTTTTTGGAGGGAGAGAAGTCGGTGGGCTTCATCATCCAGCCGTTCAGCTGGGTACCGTCGGTAGTGGTGAAGCTGAAGAATTCCTTCTTCGGCAGGTTGTATTCAGCCAGCTGGGCACGGAGCTTCTGGTTGTCTACGAGGGTGGTCAGCACCTGTCCGCGGTTGTTGTTCAGCGTGATGACCATCGGCGTGTCGAGGCTGGTGTAGCGGTTCAGGTAGTACTTCATGTCCGTGCTGAACTGGGCCGAATTGGTGCCCTGTTGCGTAGAGAGTTTCAGTTTCTTGCCTTTGCGGTCGGTCTTATAGACGGCGGTACGCATGGGGCTCTCCTCGTTGCTGGTGTAGTAGAAGGAGCCTTCCTGCGGGTCGTAACCCAAGAAATCTTTTACTTCGAAGTTGCCAGAAGTGACCTGCTTGGCCAGGCTGCCCGTCATGTTGTACCAGTAGAGGTGGTTGTAGCCGCTGCGTTCGCTGACGAAGCTGAAGTTGTTGTCGTAGAAAACGACCTGATCGAATACGTTCTCCTTGATATACTTGTCGCTCTCGTCGCGGAGTATCAGTTTGCACATCGTGCTGCGCGGATTGGCGAAATAGAGGTCGAGGCGGTTCTGATGGCGGTTCAGTGTCATGATGGCCAGCTTTTCGGGGTCTTTGGTGAAGCGGATGCGGGGAATGTAGCCGTCTTCGTCCATCGGCACGTCGATCTTGCGGATGACGCGGCTCTTGATGTCGAACGTGTGAACGCTGACCTTCGAATTGGCTTCGCCCGTCTTGGGGTACTTGTATTCATAGGCGCCGGGATACTTCTCGTAGGCCTCGATGTGGGGCTTGTCGCCGGCAAAGACGGGGAAGGAGTAAGATTTTACTTCGCTCTCGTCCCAGCGCACAAAGGCCAGCATCTTGCTGTCGGCGCTGAACTCTAGGGCGCGGTTGTAGGAGAACTCCTCTTCGTACACCCAGTCGGGCGTGCCGTAGATGATCTTGTTGCGTTCGCCGTCCTTGGTCACCTGGCTCTCACTGTTGCCGAAGTAGCGCTTCACGAGGAAGATGTTGTTGTCGCGTACGAAGGCCACCATCGAGCCGTCCGGCGAGAATACAGGTACCTGTTGCGGTCCGCCGTCAGAAAGTTTCTCCACCACGTTGTTGATTTTCCCCTCGAGGTTGCGCTTCAGGCTGTACAGATAGTGCACGGCCGTGTACGAGCGGCGGTAGATGGGGGTCGTCTCGGTGGCGATGAGCAGCATCGAGCCGTCGGGCGAGAAGCTGTAGCTGTCGAAGCGCTTGAAGGGGCACTCGCGGGCAGTGGCGGCGTCGAACAGCACTTCCACCTGCTTGCCGGTCTTGAAGGAGTATTTGATGATTTGTGTACCTTCGGCGTTCATTTGCGAGTAGTGTTCGCCGTCGCCGGGGATGGGGATGACTCCGTAGATGTTTTCCACGCGGAACGTGCCCGTCACGACATCCTTCAGCGTGAGCGGCTTTCCGCCTTGAGCGTAGGCTGCCAGTGTCAGGAGGCAGCAGAGTAGGGTAATGCTGATTTGCTTCATGTCTCTTTTTGTTTTTTTTTGCAAAGATAAGCCACATTCGGCCGAATGCCAAAAAAGAGTCTCCGTTAAGACTTAAAATTCTGTTAACAAAACACGGATTTCGTGTTAATAAAACTAATGCACTGTTTTGCGGGTGGTAAAACGGTACTTTCGTACAGGTAAAGCGATGCTTTCTGATTGGTGATGCGGTGTTTGTTTTCTGTAGGTTGAGAGGATAAATCGATTTCAAAGACGGGGGAAAATGACGTTCCCGATGCGATTTTGCTTCCGATTTGCTGGATACTTCTGATAAAATACCGTAACTTTGTGGCTCGATTTTGAAATGTAACTGATACGAATATGGCAGCAAAACCTTGTATTCCGAAAGGAACCCGCGACTTTTCGCCCATAGAGATGGCGAAACGCAACTATATATTCAACACCATCCGCGACGTTTACCACCTCTACGGCTTCCAGCAGATAGAGACGCCCGCCATGGAGATGCTCTCCACGCTGATGGGCAAGTATGGCGAAGAGGGCGACAAGCTCCTGTTCAAGATACAGAATTCCGGCGACTACTTCTCCGGCCTGACCGACGAGGAGTTGCTGAGTCGCAATGCTTCCAAGCTGGCTTGCAAGTTCTGCGAGAAGGGCTTGCGCTACGACTTGACCGTGCCCTTTGCGCGCTACGTGGTGATGCATCGCGACGAGCTGACGTTCCCCTTCAAGCGCTACCAGATACAGCCTGTATGGCGTGCCGACCGTCCGCAGAAGGGACGCTACCGCGAGTTCTACCAGTGCGACGCCGACGTGGTGGGCAGTGACTCCCTGCTCAACGAGGTAGAGCTGATGCAGATTGTGGACACCGTCTTCAGCCGCTTCGGCATCCGTGTGTGCATCAAGATCAACAACCGAAAGATACTGACCGGTATTGCCGAGATTATCGGTGAGGCCGACAAGATAGTGGACATTACCGTAGCCATCGACAAGCTGGACAAGATAGGCTTGGACAACGTGAACGCTGAACTGCGCGAAAAGGGCATCGGCGACGAGGCCATTGCCAAGCTGCAACCCATCATCCTGCTCAGCGGTACGAACGAAGAGAAGCTGGCTACACTGAAAGAGGTGCTGGCCGCCAGCGAAACGGGCTTGAAGGGCGTGGCCGAGACGGAATTCATCCTGACCACCCTGAAGGCGCTGGGCCTGAAGAACGAAATCGAACTGGACTTGACGTTGGCTCGCGGTCTGAACTACTACACGGGCGCCATCTTCGAAGTGAAGGCGCTCGACGTACAGATAGGAAGCATCACCGGCGGCGGACGATATGACAACTTGACAGGTGTCTTTGGCATGGCAGGTGTCAGCGGTGTGGGCATCTCGTTCGGTGCCGACCGTATCTTCGATGTACTCAACCAGCTCGACCTCTATCCGAAGGAGGCCGTGAACGGCACGCAGCTGCTCTTCATCAATTTCGGTGAAAAGGAAGCGGCTTTCTCCATGCAAGTCCTGGCGCAAGTCCGTGCGGCAGGCATACGCGCCGAAATTTTCCCCGACGCCAGCAAGATGAAGAAGCAGATGAGTTATGCCAACGCCAAGGGCATTCCTTTTGTGGCACTGGTAGGCGAGAATGAGATGAACGAGGGTAAGGTGACACTGAAAAACATGGAAAGCGGCGAGCAATGTCTGCTCACCCCTGCCGAACTGGTGTCGGCCATACGCAAATGAGCGGTAAAAAAACAAAATACTATTAAAAAGGAGCGGATTCCGCTCCTTTTTTCGTATATTTGTATCGGGCGTGAAATAAAAATGTAACGTAGTGGCGCTACTTTTGCACCGTTGCATTACATAAAGAAGAAGGAGGTAAAATATGGTTTCCATTCCGTTGAACGAAGAAAACAAACACAATTTGTTGATCGGTGTAATTATGGTTATTTTGGCTGTCCTGTTCCTATTATATATGGGCAGTTCGATGGTGAGGTCCACCAAGGCTTTTTGGGAAGAAGGTAACATAGAACGTCTGCTCGAATAAGGGCAGGCGTTTTTTTGTTTTCGGACAAATTGGACGTATTGCGACATTTTGGCAGTTTCTTTCTGCCAAAATAAGTTTGGCACGCTTTTCGTATATTCTTTTTCGCTTGCGCTAAGCAGGCAGAAAAAAGAAAATAAAGTATAACATATAAAACGAAAAGTGACTATGAACATTAAACCATTGGCAGACAGAGTTCTGATACTCCCTGCACCCGCAGAAGAAAAGACAATCGGCGGTATCATCATTCCTGATACAGCAAAGGAGAAACCTTTGAAAGGTGAAGTGATAGCAGCCGGAAACGGTACGAAGGACGAAGAAATGGTGCTGAAAGCAGGCGACCACGTACTCTATGGCAAGTATGCCGGCACGGAAATCGAACTCGACGGTACCAAATATCTGATCATGCGTCAGAGCGATGTACTCGCCGTACTGGGATAAAAACTTTCAATTTTCAATTTTCAACTTTTAATTAGACGAAATCATGGCTAAAGAAATTTTGTTCAATATAGATGCCCGCGACCAACTGAAGAAGGGTATCGACACACTGGCTAACGCCGTAAAAGTAACTCTGGGCCCGAAAGGCCGTAATGTTATCATCGAGAAGAAGTTCGGTGCTCCCCACATCACGAAGGACGGTGTGACCGTTGCCAAGGAAGTGGAGCTGGCCGACGCTTATCAGAACACCGGTGCACAGCTGGTTAAGGAAGTCGCTTCGAAGACTGGCGACGACGCAGGTGACGGTACAACAACTGCTACCGTACTGGCCCAGGCTATCGTAGCTGAAGGCTTGAAGAACGTAACGGCTGGTGCCAGCCCTATGGACATCAAGCGTGGTATCGACAAGGCCGTTGCCAAGGTGGTTGAATCCATCAAGTCTCAGTCAGAGATGGTAGGCGACAACTACGACAAGATCGAACAGGTAGGTACCGTATCTGCCAACAACGATCCGGTTATCGGTAAGCTCATTGCCGACGCCATGCGTAAGGTTTCCAAGGACGGTGTCATCACCATCGAGGAAGCTAAGGGTACGGATACGACCATCGGCGTGGTAGAAGGTATGCAGTTCGACCGCGGTTATCTGTCGGCTTACTTCGTAACCAATACCGAGAAGATGGAATGTGAGATGGAGAAACCTTACATCCTGATCTACGACAAGAAGATTTCCAACCTGAAAGATTTCTTGCCTATCCTCGAACCCGCCGTACAGACAGGCCGTCCTCTGCTGGTCATTGCAGAAGATGTGGATAGCGAAGCATTGACTACCTTGGTAGTGAACCGTCTGCGCAGCCAGCTGAAGATCTGTGCTGTGAAGGCTCCGGGCTTTGGCGACCGTCGTAAGGAAATGCTGGAAGATATCGCCGTACTGACCGGTGGTGTAGTGATCAGCGAAGAGAAGGGCTTGAAACTGGAACAGGCTACGATCGAAATGCTGGGTACTGCCGAGAAGGTTACTATCACGAAGGACAATACGACCATCGTAAACGGTGCCGGCGACAAGGAGAACATCAAAGAGCGTTGCGAGCAGATCAAGGCTCAGATTGCCGCTACAAAGAGCGATTACGACCGTGAGAAGCTTCAGGAACGTCTGGCCAAGTTGTCAGGTGGTGTAGCTGTGCTCTACGTAGGTGCTGCTTCCGAAGTTGAAATGAAGGAAAAGAAAGACCGTGTAGACGACGCTTTGCGTGCAACGCGTGCCGCTATCGAAGAAGGTATCGTTCCGGGTGGTGGCGTGGCTTACATCCGTGCCCTCGAGTCACTCGAAGGTCTGGAAGGCGACAATGCCGACGAAACAACCGGTATCCACATCATCAAGCGTGCCATCGAAGAGCCGCTCCGTCAGATCTGCGCCAACGCAGGCAAGGAAGGCGCTGTGGTTGTTCAGAAGGTTCGCGAAGGCAAGGGCGACTTCGGCTACAACGCACGTACCGACGTGTACGAGAACCTGCATGCAGCAGGCGTGGTAGACCCCGCCAAGGTTACTCGTGTAGCGCTGGAGAACGCCGCTTCTATCGCAGGCATGTTTCTGACAACGGAATGTGTCATCGTCGAGAAGAAGGAAGACAAGCCCGAAATGCCGATGAACCCCGGTATGGGTGGCATGGGCGGCATGATGTAATCGGCCGATTTCCCCTGATACATTAAACATATAAGCAGCCGCGGTGTCTTGTCAGAGAGATACTGCGGCTTTTATTATATGAACCATTAACCATTTTAACCATCAATCATTAACTATGGCTTTTATCGATTATTACCAAGTATTGGGTGTGGACAAAAGCGCTTCGCAGGATGACATCAAGAAGGCCTACCGCAAGCTGGCGCGCAAGTTCCATCCCGACCTGAACCCCAATGACCCTACGGCCAAGGAGAAGTTTCAGGCCATCAACGAGGCAAACGAGGTTCTGAGCGATCCGGAGAAGCGTAAGAAGTACGACGAGTATGGCGAACACTGGAAGCATGCCGACGAGTTCGAGGCACAGAAGCAGGCCCGTCAGCAGGCAGGGGACTTCGGAGGTTTCGGCGCCGGAGCGCAGGGTTTCCACACGGACGGTAACGGCACCTACTGGTATTCGTCCGACGGACAGGAATTTACGGGCAGCAATGCAGGCGGATTTTCCGACTTCTTCGAGGAACTCTTCGGCCATCGCGGACGGAGTGGGAGGAGTGCTCAGGGAGGTTTTCGCGGCCAGGACTATCAGGCCGAACTGAACTTGACACTTCGTGAGGCTGCGCAAACTCATAAACAGGTGCTCAGTGTGGGCGACAAGCAGGTGCGTATCACCATTCCTGCCGGTGTGGCTAATGGCCAAGTCATCAAGCTGAAAGGCTATGGAGCTCCGGGCGTGAACGGAGGTCCTGCGGGCGATCTCTACATCACGTTTGTCATTGCGGATGATCCTGTGTTCAAGCGGTTGGGCGACGATCTGTATGTCGATGTCAATACCGACCTCTACACAGCCCTGCTGGGTGGCGAACAGTTGGTAAATACTTTGGACGGACAAGTGAAACTGAAAGTAAAGCCAGGCACGCAGAGCGGTACCAAAGTACGTCTTAAGGGCAAGGGATTCCCTGTTTACAAGCAGGAAGGCGTGCAGGGCGACCTGATTGTGACCTATCACGTCCAGTTGCCCACCAACCTGACGGAGGAACAGAAAGACATGTTCCGTAAAATTCAGCGTATGAACTAACTAAAAAAAATGAACCGTTATGCAGAATGAATTGATTGTTGTCAGCGATTATTGCGACAAATGTCATATAGAGCCGTCGTTCATCGACCTCCTGCAGGAAAATGGACTGGTCGACATCTTGTTCGATGAAGGCCGTCCCTGCCTCACTTTCTCCCAGTTGCCCGACGTGGAGCGTTACAGCCGTATGTACTACGACCTCTCTATCAATATGGAGGGTATTGATGCCATCCATCACCTGCTGGAGCGTATGGACGAGATGCAACGCGAGATACGCGACCTGCGTACCCGTTTGCGGATGTATGGAGATGTGTTTTGAGGTTTCCCGCAATGGCCTGAACGAAGCGGAAAAGATTGTTTGGCTTATCGATAAATTTGACTATCTTTGTAGCCAATAATGAAAACTTCTAAATAATGTAATCATGATGAAAAAAACAATCCTCGTTGCCGCATTGGCATTGCTGGCCTTCGACATGTCGGCCAAGAAGAAGACTGAGCCCAAAGAAGAAGGCTTCGTTTTCACTACCGTAAAGGAAAACCCCATCACCAGCATCAAGAACCAAAATCGTTCGAGCACGTGCTGGAGCTTCTCCAGCCTCGGCTTCTTGGAGAGTGAATTGCTGCGCTTGGGTAAAGGTACTTACGACCTGTCCGAAATGTTCGTTGTACATCACACCATGGTAGACCGTGCCGTTAACTACGTGCGCTATCACGGTGATGCTCCCTTCTCGCCGGGCGGAAGCTTCTATGACATCATGTATTGTATGAAGAATTATGGCCTTGTGCCGCAGGAAGCCATGCCGGGTATTATGTACGGTGATTCACTGCCTGTACACAACGAACTGGATGCCGTTGCCGGCGCCTATGTAAAAGCCATCGGCAAGGGCAACTTCAGCAAGCTGACCCCCGTATGGAAGAACGGTATCAGTGCTATCTACGACACTTATCTGGGCAAATGTCCCGAGAAGTTCACTTATATGGGTACGGAGTACACACCGAAGAGCTTTGCCGCCAGTCTGGGTATCAATCCTGATGACTACGTGTCACTGACTTCGTATACTCACCATCCTTTCTACACCCAGTTTGCCATTGAAATTCAGGACAACTGGCGTAATGGCTTGTCCTACAACCTGCCTATCGACGAACTGATGGTTGTAATGGACAATGCCATCCGCACAGGTTACACCTTTGCATGGGGTAGCGACGTGAGCGAACAGGGATTTACCCGTGATGGTATCGCTGTTATGCCCGATGCAGCTCGTGGTGCCGAACTGACTGGCTCTGACATGGCTCGCTGGACTGGTATGACTGCTACGGACAAGCGTAAGGAATTGACTTCTCGTCCTTTGCCTGAAGTAGAAGTAACGCAGGAAATGCGTCAAGTTGCTTTCGATAACTGGGAAACGACTGATGATCATGGTATGGTTATCTATGGTATTGCCAAAGATCAGACCGGTAAAGAATATTTCATGGTTAAGAACTCTTGGGGATTGAGCGGCAAATACAAAGGTATTTGGTATGCTTCCAAAGCTTTCGTTGCCTATAAGACGATGAACATCCTGGTACACAAAGATGCCGTACCTGCTGAGATCAAGGCCAAGCTGGGCATTAAATAAGAGAATAGAAACAAATCCTAATGTGAAGGGTATCCAATGTTTTTTGGATGCCCTTTATTTTTTTTCGATGTTTTTCACTACATTTGTCTGTTACAAAATGTATTTATGGAAGAAGCACTCATTAAAAAGCATCTGAAACAAGGGGACGAAAGGGCATTCAAATACCTTTACGAGCAACATTATGCACTTCTTTGCCGTTTTGCTGCTCAGCTGACCAATGATATTTCCCTTGCCGAAGAGATGGTAGACGATGTGATCTTCTATTTGTGGGAACACCATACAGAGATTGAAATTTCAGGCCCACTACGCAATTATCTGCTTCGTGCCGTTCGCAACCGTTGCTTGAACGAATTGAACTCACAGACCTATCGGATGGAGCAAAACTGTTCTTCCTATCTGCTTCCTGAGAATGTTCAACTGATAGAAAACTTGTTTCCTTCCGAAGATCATCCGTTGGAAAATATGCTCACTCAGGAATTGGAGGACTTGTTGCGTCAGAGCATAGAGGAACTGCCGGATGCTTGCCGGACAGTTTTCAAAAAAAGTCGGTTCGAAGAGAAAAAATATGAAGAAATTGCTTCCGAACTTAATATCTCGATAAATACAGTCAAGTATCACATAAAGAATGCTTTAGATATCCTTCAGAAAAAGATGGCTCCCTATTTGGAAGTGCTTTTCCTCTATTTTTTCATCAAAATCTGAAAAAACAGCATTTTACACTACCCTTGATGCCTTGAATTTTGTCTTTACTATATAACCGTCGAAAAAGATGCCAAACAAAGAGTCATATATCGAAATGGATCGCCTGATAGATCAGTACATATCAGGACATGCTGACAGAGATTGCATTGAACAACTGAAACAATGGAGTCTCGAATCGGATGCACACCGTATTTATATACGTGACCGGATCGAATTATGGTATACTACATCCACTTTGTATGGGCAAAACCAACCCGATGCAGAACTGGCTTTTTTAAGATTCAAGAATCGAATCAAAAAACAGACTGCAGAGATTCATCCTCACAAACAACAATCGTTTGCTCGATATTTTTGGCGTATTGCTGCTGCTGTATTGGTGTTGGTGTTGCCTTTGGCCGGTTATTGGGGAGGGAAGCAAAACATGGAGAATGCCTTTGCCGATATCGTGATCGAAGCTCCTGTCGGAGCCCGTACCTGTATGTACTTGCCCGATGGTACTCAAGTATGGTTGAACGCCTGTTCGCGTTTGGCTTATTCCCAAGGATTCGGAATTAACGATCGTAATTTGAAACTGGAGGGTGAAGGCTATTTTGAGGTATCGCGCAACGAACAGCTTCCTTTTATTATCCATACGCAAGAAGTTGATGTGACCGTGTTGGGAACCCAATTCAACTTTAAAAACTATGCAGACGATTCGGAAGCCAGTGTCTCGCTTTTGTCGGGTAAGGTAAAGTTGAGTAATCACCTCAGACAAGAGGAGACGTTATATCTGCAGCCCAATGAAAAGGTGACATTGAACAAATTGACTGGAGAAATGAAGACTACTCGTACTCAGGTGCAGAATTCCAAGATATGGACCCATGATGAGCTGTTTTTCGATGAAGAGTTGTTGGAGGACATCGCTAAAAAGCTGATGCGCAATTACGATGTAAAGATAGAGGTGGCCGATTCACTCAAAAATACTCGTTTTTATGGTAGTTTCAAGATGTCGGGAAGCACCATTGAACAGGTATTGGAGACCATTTCTTCGACCAACCGTATGAAATATAAGCAAGAAAAAGGAATATATATTCTATACTAACTTAATGTAGAACCTTAAAAGAGAACAAAACCATGAAACATTCCCTTTCCGGATAAATCCGAGCGACAGAAAGGCTTGCATAAAAAAGGAGGATGCGGCCACATCCCCCCTTGAATACTCTGCCAAGCCACAGCAATGCCTCATTCGCGTTTGGAGAGCATGCAAAAATACACAAAACTCTTCAAATCTAGCGACCTGAATCTAGTAATAATCATTAAATCAAAGAGAAATTATGAATTATATCCAAAAGGCTATTTTAATAGCCGGAGCAGCCTTTTGCTTTAATCTGACGATGTCTGCTCAAGATATTACATTGAAAAACAAGAGTATAACCGTCAAAGAGGCGATGGAAGAATTGAAAAAGACGTCTGGATATTCGTTTGTCTTTTCGTCAAAAGATGTGAACACGGGAAAGAGAATTTCCATATCCGCTAATAAAGCCTCTATCGAAGAAGTTGTCAACCAAATTCTGAAGGGACAAACTGATTTGACCTATGAAATACGCGATAAAAAGATTATTGTGCGCAAAGCCGTATCCAATGCAGCTCCAGCTCAGGCTGGTAAAGTAAAAGGTACTATTACCGATGCGACAGGTATGCCGGTCATTGGCGCCGCTGTCAAGGAAAAAGGTACCAGCAACGGAGTTGTGTCAGATATCGATGGCAACTTTGCTCTGGAAGTAGGTGCCAATGCAACTCTTGAAATCTCCTATATAGGTTATAAGACTCTTGAAGTAAAAGCCTCTCAGCAGCCGATGAACATTACGATGGTAGAAGACGCTGAGATGCTGGACGAGGTGGTAGTCGTAGGTTATGGTTCCCAGCGTAAGTCCGACTTGACGGGTGGTATTGCTTCTGTTAATGCCGAACAGTTGGAGATGGTAACCAGCAACAACCTGTTGGACAAACTGGCGGGACAAGTACCGGGTTTAAGTATTACCACAACTAATGCTCGTCCGGGAGAAGAACAATCATTGCGTATACGTGGTATTAACTCCTTGACAGCCAGCAATACTCCGTTGATTGTGTTGGACGGCATCCCCTACAACGGTTCGTTAGGTGATATCGACCCCGAAATCATCGAAAGCCTCTCAGTATTGAAGGATGCTTCTTCAGCTGCTATTTATGGTTCACGCGGTTCGAATGGCGTTATCCTGATTCAGACAAAGAAAGGTAAACAAGGTAAGGCACAAGTTACTTATAAAGGACAAGTAGGTCTGGAACAGCCACAAAGTAGATTGAATCTCATGGATGGTCCTGAATATGTTCGCATGATGCAAGAATATTATCATCAAAAAGAAGGATGGACTGGTGACCAGTTAGACCCAATGTATATTTTAAATCCTCGTGAACGAGAAAATTACAAAAATGGACATGAGACAGACTGGCAAGACATTGTACTTCGTAATGCTTTGACGAACCGGCATACTGTAAATATTACAGGAGGAACGGAATACACGAAATATTCAGCTACTATTTCCAACTTAAAGCAAGAAGGTGTAATGGTAAACAGTGGCATGCGGCGTACAAATTTGTCAATGAATATTGTTCAAGATTTAAATTCTTGGTTGCAAATTGGCGTTGGAACTCAATTTTCAGATAAAGATATCGATAATAATAATGCTAATTATGAAGCAGCAATAAAAATGAGTCCATATGGACAATTTTTAGATGAAGAAGGGCATTATGTAGATTATCCGATGGATCAAACATTATTTGCTAATCCTATGGCAGATATTAATGCCACTGTAGATAATAAATATCGCAATTTGTTCCTTTCTACTTTTGCAGAAGTTCAGCTTCCTATTAAAGGGCTTACCTATCGTACCAATTTTGGTTATAATTACCGTACAAGTTTCTCTGGCTCATATTATGGAAGGAATACCTTGAGTGGTAAGAATGTTGAGGGAAGTGCTTCAATTAGTAATACTCATTATTGGGATTATACATGGGAAAATATTGTAAATTATAATCTTCAAATTAAAAAACATAAAATTGATTTGACAGGATTGTATAGTTTACAACAAACATCCAATCAGACAAGTTCTCAAACTGCGCAGTGTTTTGTAAATGATGATTCAGAATATCATAATATGGCTGCTGGTGAAAAAAATCAGAAAGTGACTTCTGGTTTAACAGAAACATCCACTATCTCATATATGTTTCGTGCGAACTATAATTATGATAACCGTTATATGCTAACTTTGACAGGTCGTACTGATGGTTATTCAGCGTTCGGTGCCAATAACAAATACGCTTTCTTTCCTTCGGCAGCTGTAGCTTGGAATATCAGTTCCGAAGATTTTATGGAAACTCTTCGTGACAGTTGGTTGGATATGTTGAAAATTCGTGTATCCTATGGTAGTAATGGTAATCAGGCTATCAATTCTTATCAAACTTTGGATAGATTAGGTGTTTCTAAATATATTTGGGGAGATGAAGGAACAATAGCTAATGGCAGTTATTTAGGATTTAGTAGTGTAGGTAACCCTAACCTGAAATGGGAAACAACGCATAGTTTTAATTTGGGTATTGATTTCAGTTTGTTCCACGATCGGTTGAGCGGTACTATCGAAACTTATGTGGCCAATACAAAGGATTTGTTGATGAGTCGTAATGTACCTGTTATGAATGGTTTTCAGTCTATTATGGATAATATTGGCCAAACTCGAAACAAGGGTGTAGAAATCACGTTGAATTCGGTAAACATGCAAAATAAGGATTTTACTTGGACTACTAATTTGAACTTCTTCTTGAACCGTGACGAAATTGTAGAGCTTCGTGGCGACGGTAAGGATGATATTACTAACAAGTGGTTTATTGGTGAACCGTTACGAGTTATTTACGATTATAATGTGATTGGTATTTGGCAATATGATGATCCTCAGTACGTCAAGAAGGAAGTGAATGGTAATATTATTGAAGGATTCTTTAATGATCAAGGAGAAGAAATTCAAGCAGGAGCATTACCTGGTTCTGCTAAATTGGAAGATGTAAATAAGGATGGAAAAATATCTGCAGCAGATAAAAAGGTAATAGGTTCTCGTACACCTAGTTTCCTGTTGTCAATGGGAAATCGTTTTCAATATAAAAATATCAGTTTATCTTTCTTGTTAAATGGTACTTTTGGTCAATGGAAAGAACGTCATGATTTGAATAATGAGCGATGGGGGGCTATATGGAATAATATTAGTGGTAAAGAGTATTGGACAGAAAATAATGCTAATACTCAATATACTTCTCTAGATTATTTACCGTACGACAAACATTCTTTCTATTCAAAAGTAAGTTATGTTACAATAAAAAATATTTCTCTGGATTATCATTTGGAAAAACAATGGATAAAGGCATTGGGTATATCTGATGCTAGTATTAATATAAGCGTTAACAACTTATATACATTTAGTAATATAAATAATGCTGTTAATATGGATGCGGACAATATGTTCGTTACATATCCTACTAATCGTTCCTATATGTTTGGACTTAATATAAACTTTTAAAGTTATTGGTAATGAAGAATTTTGGATATATAGCAATAATGTTATTGCTGACATTAAACAGTTGCTCAGGATTTTTGGATGAAGAATTAAAAAGTGCACTTGCACCTGATAATACTTATACTAGTACTCATGGATTTGAAGTGGGCGTTACTGGATTATATGAATATGCTCGTTCGGAATTTAATACCTGGGGAGGAGAATATAATGGATTCTCACATGGACAAGCTACTCCTGTTGAAGTCTTGCAAATAGGTACGGATATTGTGTTCACTAATACAGATCCATTGTTAATTACTTTCGGTAATTTGTCTTATACTCCTTTAAGCCATTATGTAAATTCATGGTGGAAATTTGGTTATGGTTTGATTGCTAATGCCAATTTGATACTTGAATATTCTGAACATAAAGATGTAGAATGGGATAAACCTACAGATAAAATTGGATTTCAAGCCGAAGCCCGTTTTTTTAGGGCTTATGCATATCGCTATTTAGTTTATCTGTATGGAGATGTACCCTATGTAGACAAAGTAGAACGTGATTATCGCATTGACTATACGCGTACACCTAAATCTGAGGTCTTGGATCACATGATTGAAGATTTGAAGTTTGCAGCAGAAAATTTGCCAGCAGATCCTGATGAAGTACAACCTGGGAGGTTAACTAAGTGGGCAGCATTACATTTACTTAGTGAAGTTTATCTGATGGCAGGTATGAATGCTGAGGCCGAAGATGCCGCTAATCAGGTGATTAATTCGCATAAATTTGAGCTCATGAAAGACCGCTTCGGAACTCATACTAAGGAAGCTGGAGATGTTTTTTCTGATTTATTTAAAGAGAATAATCAAAACCGTACTGCGGGTAATAAGGAAACCATTTGGGTGATGCAATTGGAATACAATGTTACGGGTGGTGGAGGAGAGTCTGAAGATTGGGCTTTGCGTGCTTGGAATCCAAGTTATTTCTCTATTGATGGTTTTGTAATAGCTGATTCTTTGGGAGGTCGTGGCGTTGCTCAGTTAATACCTTTTCCTTGGTGGATTGGTGAAAGTAAAAATAGTGGTTTTTACGAAGCTAGTGATATTCGAAATTCTGATTATAATATTAAACGTAATTGGTATTATAATGATCCCCGATCTGAAAAATATGGTCAAAAAGCAGAAATTACAGAAGAACTTTGGAAAGCTAAGAAACTATATCCGGCTATGACTAAATTTTTCTATGGCGTTCAGGAAAAAGGAGGAAGTGAAGGTTATGGTGGCTGTACGAAGGATCGTATTAAATTCCGTTTATCTGAGACTTATTTGTTATTGGCAGAAGCTTTAATGAATCAGGGACGTACTGATGAGGCTGCTCAAGCTATTAATGAAGTTCGTCGTCGTGCCCATGCTAGTGACATTACAGGCGATCAAGTAAATAAAAACTTCTTGGCAGATGAACGTATTCGCGAACTCATTGGTGAAGAAATGAGACGATTTACTCTATGCCGATTAGGTTTATTAAAAGAACGGGTTATAAAATATAATACAGATGCCGCACCCCGTTGGGATGATAAACATTTATTATGGCCTATTCCGCAAGATGTTATTGATTCCAATACTGGAGCAGAATTCCCACAGAATCCAGGATGGGAATAATTGAAGTTTATTGATAGGACTCTGAATGATGCATGGATTAATTAAACTTTAATTTAGTATCATTCAGAGTTAATATCTCAGTATGAAAATGTGTATTGATAGAATGTAATTTCATAGTATACAAGTAATATTATCATAGTTTTTTGTAGATATGAAGTATTTAATCATTTTTTTATTTACTGTTTTACCGTTTTATACTTGGGGGGCTGTTGATATATCTTTACCGGGTTTGCCTGAGAATATTCGATCTTCTGCTGATGAACTTTATCATATGATCTCAAAACAAGCCCATTATCGTCTTCAACAAGTAAAAATGCATCAGGGACGTTCTGATATGAAATTGCTTACGCCAAGTATACACGGGGAACATGGTATACGTCCCAATACGGGGGCTGTTTTAGGTTTTTCCTTTCTTTATCGGTTTGGTAATTATGAAGAAAAAACTGTAGGAGTAAGTAAGGAGTTGCTGTTAAGTAATTATATTATTCCTATGATGAATTATTTGACACTTACTTATGATTCAATACCAACTTCTGACGGGAAATGCTGGAATAGACAATGGCAAAGTGCGCATTGGGCCTATTCATTGGGAAAGGCTGCTTGGTATTTGGGAGAAGCACTGCCTCAAAATATGAGAGAGCGAGTATATCATATCATTCGAATGGAAGCTAAACGTTTTTATGATGTCGTCCCTCCTCATCGCATTAAAAATAATACTGCTGCAGAAGAAAATGCATGGAATAGTCAGATTTTTCATATAGCATCTTTGCTGATGCCAGAAGATTCTGATTATTCACGTTGGCAAGATCTATTCAAAAAATGGGTTCTTTCTTCGTATGTTACAGAATCTGATGTGCATAGCGACAAAGCAGTGGACGGTTTTAAGCTTAATAGATTTGAAGGAGGGAATATTTATGATGATTACACATTGGAAAATCATGATATTGTACATCCGGATTATATGTCTGCTTTTATTCTTTCATTTCAAACAGCGGTTGATTATAGGATGATAGGTAAAGAAGTTCCTGCATTCCTATTATTCAATGTGGCGCCGATTTATTCTAATTTAAAATGGTTTGCTCTTCCTGATGGAGGAATGACGTATCCATCAGGACAAGATTGGGGAATATTTCGTAATCCTGATTGGTTAATAAATCATGTATATATGGCTGTATTTGCTAATGATCCAGATGCTTGGCATTATGCGAGAGAAACATTTGAATGTATTCGGCTTATGCAACAAAGACATCCAGAAGGTAATATTTATAGTGCTCAAGAAACTGAATTTCCTTCTACACAAAGTGATATTATGATTTATTTATTGCATACTTGGCAAGCATTACACTTTTCACAAAACATAAAAGACGAATGGCAACCCTTGAAAGGTGTTAAATCCTTTGAAAATGGGAAGATTTTATTGAACAAGTCGGATCATTTTATTCACTCTTTATGTTATGGTAATCAAATAATGTTTTTACCTACTCTTAATGCTGCTGATCGTTTTTTTGATGCGTTTACTGGTAGCGGTATGGGGATTATTCGATTGAAAGGAGGGGGAACAGTTCTACCTGTAAAATTACAAGATATACAGCTTAAAAAAAAGCATGATCGTTATGAAGCAAAGTTAACATTGATGTATGGTAATGAGGTAGAAGCTAATTACCTTATTAAGGCTTTACCTGATAAACTTGAAGTGAAAGAAACATATAAGGCTCTTACGAACTGTGATATTGAGTCTATAGAAACAGCACGTTTTGGAATTTTAAACAATCCTATGTGGATACGTGAAGATGGGAAGAGAATTTTGAGTTATGAAAAACAATCTCATGAAATACAGGCTCTTTCAGGTATAAAAATAGAATTTTTGGCCAAACAATTGAAGATAGATCAAGTAAATATAAAGTTAAAGAATAGAAAACCAGGTTTCTATAGTCTATATAAAGGTGCATCTCAATTTAAGGCTGGTCGTGCAACGGACATTCTTGCGTTAAACTATAAAAGGTTCCATAATACTATAAATAAAGGAGATGTTTTTTCTGAACTTTCATATGTGATTGATATTCAATAGTGATGGATATGGATTATGATGTGAATTCGTTATGATTTGATATTATGTGTTTTATTTAAAATCTATAATTATGGCAACAACCGACATCAAATATACCCTGAATGCACAACTGGCAGATAATACTTTGACCGTAGACGATAAAGACGACAAGATTCTGACCCTCGTCAGTGCCGGAACGGCAGACAAGCAACGCCTTATCAGCGAAATCATGGAAATCAATCCTGGATTGGAGCGTGAAACCGTCGAGGCGGTCATCAATCTGGAACAGCGTGTTCTGAAGAAACTGCTCCTGACGGGCTATCGCGTGAACACGGGCCTGTTTAGCGCCGTGGCACAGTTCACCGGAACGGTGGAAAACAATGTCTTCGACCCTGCCCGCAACAGTATCCGTATCGCTATGACGCAGGGCAAGGAGTTGCGTGAAGCCATCGAAGCCACTACGGTGAATATCGTGGGCGAAAAGGGAAGTGCCATGTATGTGGCAGGCGGCATCGATACGGCTACCAGTCTGTCGGGCTTTACCGCTACAGCCGGACGAAACTTTACGCTGACGGGGCAGCGCATCAAGCTGGCGGGCGACGATCCTTCGGTAGGCATTACCTTGACCGACGCCGAGGGCGAAGTGACCCGCATCACCGATGACATGATAGCCCTGAACCAGCCTTCGAAACTCATCTTCCTTATCCCTGCCGGACTGGCAGATGGCGAATATAAGCTGACCGTAACCACACAGTACAGCAGCGGACAGCTGCTGAAGACACCGCGGAGCGTTACCAAAACGCTCTACATCGGTCAGGCGCCAGCTGGAGGCGGAGAACCCGGTGGCGGAGGCGATGACGAAGAAGGTGGAAGCCCGCTGTAACTCTACCGAATGATAGGGACTTTATCTGCCGGTGGATAAGCCTCTAATCCGGGAGCAGATAAACCCTTTATCTACCGGTGGATAAACTCTTTATCCGGGAGCAGATAAGCTCCTTATCTACCGGTGGATAAACTCTTTATCCGGAAGTAGATAAACTCTTCATAAAATAGACAAGATTAAGAAGCTTGTTTTCAATCGAGGTATTGCTTTGGGGTAAAGATTGATTCTCAGGATAACATTTTCCAGATAGACATTTCCAACATTTTAATCATGAATAGACTACTACTCTTTATATTCAGTCTCTGCATCGGTTTCGGCCTGTCGGAGGCTGCCATCCCTCAATTGTCTCCCCATCCCCAGAAAGTGAAGGAAAACGGAAAAGCCTTTCCCGTTTGAGCAAAACGACCGGTCTACAGCAGCTGGGGCGGCAAGCTTGGGAACGGCAGTCATACAACCCTTGATTAAGCACATTATGGAAACCAAATTTTAAACAACCAAACTTATGAAAAAAGGATTATTATACCCCTTATTGTCCGCGGCTTTATGGATGACGGCAAGTGGACTTAATGCCCAGACGCAGGAAGTGGATCTTTCCGGCACATGGGGCTTCCAGACCGATTTTATGGATTTCCGTCGCGGCTCGCTCGATGTACGCTACATGCATCGCCTGCAAGATACTATCGTCCTACCTGCCATTACGGATGATTACCAGATAGGATGGAAATCACCTTACTGTCACATTGACCGCTTAACGCGTAAGTATGAATACATGGGACCGGCTTGGTACCAGCGTGAAATTGCTTTCCCAAAAGAATGGGCGGGCAAGCGTATTTTCATGTACTTCGAGCGTACTCACTGGCTCAGCTCTATTTTCGTGGATACGAAGGAGGTTAGCAAGTTGGATTACATAAGTGTCCCTCATTGCCATGAGTTGACAGACTTCGTGAAGCCCGGAAAAACGCATCTCATCACTTTGTGTATTGACAATCGGTATCAGTATGATACGCACAAGTGGAATCACGCACACACAGAGTTCACCCAAATCAACTGGAACGGTATCTTGGGTGAAATGAAGCTTATTGCCGTTGATCCCGTTTATGTCGATGATATGCAACTCTATCCTGATGTGACGGAAAAGACTGTCACTGCTCGCTTGCAAATACGCAACTACACCGGTAAGCCTTTTGAAGGCACCGCGCGTTTCCATATAACGGGTGATGACGGATACAATCTGACCCGCGAACTGCCCGTGAACGGCAAGGACAGTCTTGTCAGCTTTGAAGGTAAAATTGCCTTGGGTAAGGACATTCAGTTGTGGGACGAGTTTCATCCCAATCTATACCGTGTGGAGTGTAAACTCCTGACCAGTGTTGGAGAAACCAATTATGAGCATGAGAAGGAGGTTACCTTCGGTATGCGTGAAGTGGCACAGGGCAAGAACCATGTTCTTGTCAATGGCCATCCCATACACTTACGTGGTACGGTGGAGAATGCAGTCTTTCCTAAGACTGGCTATGCTCCGGTGGACGACGCGTCGTGGGAACGTATTTTCCGTATCCTCAAAGATTATGGTATGAATCACATGCGTTTCCACTCCTGGTGTCCTCCTGCGGCCGCCTTCCGCATGGCGGACAAGCTGGGTGTATACCTACAGGTGGAACTGCCCATGTGGGGGAAAGACGGAGAACCGGGCGAACCTGCCCGTTGGGACTTCTTCCGTCGTGAACAGAAGGCTATCCTGAAAGAATATGGCAATCATCCTTCTTTCATACTCTATTGTAATGGTAATGAGATAAGTGGTGATTTTGACTTTATCGAAGAGTTGACCCGCTACGGTCGGGAGCATGACAGTCGTCATCTCTTCAGCGGATCCACTGCTCGCAAGCGTGTGGCTTCCGACCAGTTCTATACCACTCATCAGACTACAAGTGGTGGCGCTACCGTCTATGAAGGCCGTCCCTATACCGACTGGGACATCTGCAAGGGAACAAACATTGACGTACCTGTCATTTCGCATGAAACCGGCCAGCGTTGTGTTTATCCGGACTACAGCATCATCGCTAAGTTTGATGGCCCCGTTGAAGCACGCAACTTGGAAAAGTTCCGTAGTCAGTTGGAAGCTAATGGTATGGGTGATCAGGCTGATGATTTCTTTCGTGCTTCGGGTGCGCAGACTGTCTTCGAGTACAAGGATGTCATTGAAGCACAGCTTCGCACTTCTACTTCAGCCGGCTTTCAGTTGCTCTCTATCAACGACTTGCCTGAACAAGGTTATGCGCCGGTGGGCATTCTTGATCCCTTTTGGGATTCAAAAGGATTGATTACCCCTGAAGAGTTCCGCCACTTTTGTTCGCCTACCGTACCTCTACTTCGTTTTGAGAAACGTGTTTGGAATGGTGGAGAGACTTTTGAAGCCGTAGCAGAAGTCTATAACTTTAGCGATCGCTCTTTGAAGAACTCCAAAGTGTCTTGGCAACTGCTGGATGAACAGGGTAAGACACTGCGGCAAGGCAAGCTGAAGACGCAAACCTTTTTGTGTGATACTGTAATACGAGCAGGTTCGTTCAGCTGTATACTACCTGAAGGATCAGAACCGCAGAAGCTGACTGTACAATTGCTCGTAGGTAAGGATTATGTTAACAGTTGGGACATTTGGGTCTATCCCAAAACTGGGCAGCTGATGCAATCCACCGCTGATGTACTCTACACCACAACTTTCGATGCTGTGGCCAAGCAGCAGCTACAGGCTGGGAAGAAAGTTGTCTTATTGCCTAATCCGAAACAAGTGAAAGGGCGTCGTTCTTCGTTCCACAATCACTTCTGGAACCCTATTATGTTCAAGTGGGCACCCATGACGTTAGGGTGGCTTATCCATGATGACAGTCCCGTGTTCGACCATTTTGTCACCGAGAATCATCCCGATTGGCAGTGGTGGGACATACTGAACTATGCCAAGGTTATCGAACTGCAAGAGACTCCGCAAGCTTTGCGTCCTTTTATCCAAACTATCGACTCCTATGATAGCAACCGCAAATTGGGTATCGGTTTTGAGGCACGGGTAGGCGGAGGTAAGCTGTTAGTGCTGGCGCTGGACACGCAAAAAGACATGGACAAACGTCCTGCTACCTGTCAGTTGCTGGAAAGCATTGACCGCTATGTGAAAAGTGAGAAGTTCAATCCGCAGGTGGAATTGGACACCGCTTTCATCGATTCATTCCTTACCACTAAACAAACCTTCAAGAAATGATGAAGAAACGATTATTGATAGTCATTTTGATGCTTGTCGGGCTTGTTCCTGCAAGCAAGGTGACAGCACAGGAAATTCTTTTCAAAGAGGCTGCTTCGCTGGAACAAATGAGCGAGGAAAGCCAGGAATGGGAGGAACTGCCTTCTATGAACGACTTGGGCATGGATGCAGGTGGATATGCTCTCTATGAAACTCAAGTGACCGTCAGCGGAGGTAAGGCCACGCTGGAAATAGAAAATGTGCGCGACTATGCGGTAGTTTGCCTGGATGGGGAAACTGTGGGTGAATTGGATAATGATTCCCGTAGCCTGACATTCCAGGCAACAGACGGAACGCATACGTTGCAACTCTATGCTGAAAACATCGGCCGTATCACTTACGGCCCCGAAATATTGGACAATTCGAAAGGCTTGTTCGGCACAGCCACGCTGGATGCTGAACCGTTGACAGGTTGGATAGTCACTCCGTTGGCTATTCATGCCTGTGACGGGGTGGACCAGCTGAACTTTGGACCGATGGAGGAACCTCATCGTCCTTGCTTCTACCGAGGAACATTCACTGCCCCGACTGGTGGAGAATGGCATTTGGACATCAGAGGGTGGGGCATGGGTGAAGTATGGCTCAATGGCGAATATTTGGGCACATACTGGGAACAGAATGCCCAACAGTCATTGCCCGTTCCCGCTTCGATGCTGAAAAATGGTGAAAATACGCTGATCGTATTTGATTTGAAGAATAACGGCAAGCGTTCCATGAAACTGACTGACAAACCTGTATTCAATTAATCCGACAGATAAATTCCTATGAAAATAAAATACCTGTTTACTTTACTTTTCGTCACAGTGCTATTTTGTTCTGTGGCGCAGGCACGTAAGATTGCCTGTTTCAACGAAGGATGGCAGTTTATTAAAGGTCCCTTTGCAAACAACATCGTGTCCGCCCAAAACCAATGGAAGCGGAAATGGACTCCTGTTACTCTGGTCGTTATATAAACCGCGAACGAAAAAATACACATGTGACTGTGTATTCCAACGTAGGAATTCCCAAAGTCTATTTGAATGGTAAGGAACTGACCACCATGCATCAGGGATACACTCAAATACATTACGTGTTTGATGCTACGTTGGACATGGGAAAGAATGTGGTGGAAACCATCGTAACAGCTTCAGATGGACAAGTGTACCGCGACCATATAGAATGGAACTATGCCGGAGAAAGTGACTGGAAAGCGGATGTTTATGAAAATCCGAATGAACATTTTGGCCTTTAACAAGCGCATAACTGAATTTCTATTTATAAACAAAAAAGAAATAGGAACAATAAATTACATGAAAAAAATAACATACAAATATCTGCTTTTGGCTATTATTGCTCTTTTGGGTGGAGCATGTGATAAAGAAAAAGGAAATTTTCAAATTAGAGACCATGCTTTTTATCTGAACGGGAAATCTGTCCAACTCATTTGTGGCGAAATGCACTATCCGCGTATTCCGCAAGAATATTGGCGCGACCGCATTAGGCGTGCCAAAGCGATGGGTATAAATACAATTTCTACTTATGTGTTTTGGAATATACATGAACGTCAGCCTGGAGTATTCGATTTCGAGGGACAAGCTGATTTGGGTAAATTTGTAAAAATTGCCCAAGAAGAAGGTCTGTATGTTATATTACGTCCGGGACCCTATGTTTGTGCTGAATGGGACTTTGGCGGTTATCCGGCATGGCTTCAACAGAATGAAGACATGGTATATAGAAGCCGGGATCCAAAGTTTCTGAATGCTTGCGAACGGTATATTAACAGATTGGGAAAAGAAGTAGGTGATCTTACTATTTCTAATGGAGGCCCTATATTGATGGTGCAGGTGGAAAATGAATATGGATCTTATGGTAATGATAAGGAGTATTTAAGTAAATTGCGGGATATGTTGCGGAATGCTGGATTTAATGTCCCGCTCATAACTTGTGATGGTGGTGGACAGATAGTAGCTGGTTCTGTAGAAGGCGTTTGGCCTACAATCAATGGTGCTACAGGCGAGGATATTATGCAGACTTTGGATAATTATGTTCCCGGTGGTCCTTATTTCGTGGCAGAATTTTATCCAGCTTGGTTTGATGTTTGGGGACAACCTCATTCTGTTCGTAATTATGAAAAACCGGCCAAGCAGTTGGATTGGATGTTGCAACATGGTATATCGGTCAGTATGTATATGTTCCATGGAGGTACCAATTTTGATTATACTAATGGAGCCAATACAGCTTATGGGTATGCTCCTCAACCTACCAGTTATGATTATGATGCGCCTTTAGGAGAGTATGGAAATGCTACTCCGAAGTATTATGCTTTTCGTGAAGTTATTCAGAAATATCTACCTGAAGGAGAAAAGCTTCCTGACGTACCAGAAGAAAATCCAATCATATCCTTTCCGACTGTGAAATTGGCACAGTCCGCTCCATTGTCTGCCGCATTTACGAAACGAATCAAAACTCGTGTTCCTTTAACAATGGAAGCTGTCCATCAGGATTTTGGATACATCCATTATGAAACAGAGTTGACCGAACAGATTAAAGACGGTATTCTGGTACTAAAAGATTTGCGCGACTATGCTGTTGTTTTGTTGAACGGCAAATATGTAGGAAGTTTGGATAGAAGACATCGGCAGAATAAATTGCGGATTTCTGTTGATGAAATTCCGGCACAGCTTGAAATTCTTGTAGAGAATGTTGGACGTGTGAATTATGGGGAAGATATTCAGAATAACTTAAAAGGTATTACGGATAAAGTATTGTTGAATGGTAAAGAAGTAGAAGGGTGGATAGTCAGTCCCCTTCCGCTTTATCAGGCTGATGTGAGAAAATTCAACTGGAATGACGCTTCGGTCAAAGGATTTCCAGCCTTCTTTAAAGGTACGTTCCATTTGGATAAGATTGGCGATACCTTCCTGGACGTACGTGGATGGGGAAAAGGAGCGGCATGGATTAATGGACATTCTTTGGGTAAATTTTGGTATATAGGACCTCAACAGACCTTATATGTGCCGGGACCTTGGCTTAAAGAAGGTGAAAATGAAATCGTAATATTCGAAATGGAAGATCAAGGATGTCGTACTGTATGCGGATTGGACAAGCCAATATTAAACGATGTTAGAAAAGATAAAAATGCACCAGAGCGCGAAACAAAATATGATGAGCAAGAACCCATATTGGACAGAGGAGACCAAATTTATGAAGGACAGATGGAGAAAAATGCAGACTGGCAGACATTTATGTTTAATGGAAAAAAAACGTTGCGGCATTTATGTTTAGAAGTCTTGTCGTCTTACGATGGAAAACATTCTTGTATTAGCGAAATAGAATTGCTGGACGGAGAAGGAAAGAGCCTTTCGAAAGATTATTGGAAAATATTATATGCCAGCACGGAACAGAATGGCGAAGGGTATGCTGACCAGTTGATAGATGGTGACGTACATTCTTATTGGCATTCTCAATGGCAAAGCACAGCTTCTCATTTTCCTCATCAGTTGATTATAGATTTAGGAGAAATACAAGTGATCGGAGGAATACGTATAAAGTTACGTAATTCACAGGCTGCCGGTTGTATTAAAGACTTTCGGTTATATGGACGTCCTCAATTCTTTTTGTTTCGTAACCGCAAATAAATCATACTCAATTTAGTACTTAATTTTAAGTTGTAGAGAATTATGTTTAAAATATTCGTTACTCTTTTGTTTTTGTGTGTCCATATCCTAGTTGACGCACAAGAAAACAAGCCTTTCGTCATCCCCGAACTGAAAGAATGGAAAAGTGCTGAAGGTACATTCACGCCCACCGATGGAGGACGTGTTGTTTATAGCGCCCGTCAGCCGGAACTGAAAGCTACTGCAATCACCTTTGCCGAAGATCTTCACCTTATGTTCGGCAGCATATGGACTGTCAGTACCGACAAAGCTCGTCCGGGCGACATCGAACTGACACTCCACACCAAACGTCCCAAACATTCACCGGAAGAATACGAAGTCAGTATCGGCAAGAAAGTCCGCATAACCGCTCCGCAAGCCGTTGGCATCTATTGGGGAACACGCTCACTGCTACAAATCATGGAACAGAACGAAGCACACGCATTGCCCTGTGGTACCATTACCGACTGGCCTGATTACGCAGTGCGTGGTTTCATGCTGGACTGCGGTCGAAAGTTCATCCCCCTAGAATTTCTTCAGGATTACGTCCGGATCATGTCCTACTACAAGATGAACACTTTCCAGATACACCTGAATGACAATGCCTTTCCGCGGTTTTATCACTGGGATCTGATGAAGACTTACTCTGCCTTCCGACTGGAGTGTGACACCTATCCGGGACTGACGGCACAAGACGGCTCCTATACGAAACAAGAGTTCATCGACCTGCAGATATTGGCCGAAAGTAAGTTCGTCAACGTCATCCCTGAAATCGATGTTCCCGCCCATTCACTGGCCTTTACCCAATACAAACCCGAAATAGGGAGTCAGAAATACGGAATGGACCATCTGGACCTGTTCAATCCGGAGACCTATAAGTTTGTAGACAATCTCTTCAAGGAATATCTGGAAGGGGAGAATCCGGTTTTCAGAGGGAAACAGGTACACATCGGTACGGACGAATACTCCAACAAGGACACGGCTGTAGTCGAAAAGTTCAGGTACTTCACCGACCACTACATCAAATATGTTGAGAAGTTCGGCAAGCAGGCATGTATTTGGGGCGCACTGACGCATGCCGCCGGAAAAACACCGGTCAAGTCGGAAAATGTCATTATGAACGCCTGGTACAACGGATATGCCGACCCGGCAGAAATGATCAGACAAGGCTACAAGCTGATAAGTATCCCCGACGGATGGTTATACATCGTACCCGCAGCCGGATATTATTATGACTATCTGAACACCGAACGGCTTTACAAGGAATGGACGCCTGTCCGTATCGGGAAGGCTGTTTTCGAAGAAAAACATCCCTCCATTCTGGGAGGCATGTTTGCCGTCTGGAACGATCATGCTGGCAATGGCATTTCAACTAAAGACATTCACGACCGTGTATTCCCTGCCGTACAGACATTGGCTGTAAAGATGTGGACTGGAGCACACCCGGTATTACCCTTTGAAGCTTTCGATCAAGAACGCAAGCAACTAAGTGAAGCACCAGGAGTTAATCAAAGGGGAAAGATAGGAAAAGGACAAGGACTGGTTTATGAACAATCCCAAATACACCCCAATTCGACTCTGCCTTATCGGGAAGCCGGATACGGCTATCGAATCGAATTCGACCTGCAAGGACAACCTGAAGCCTACGGTACAGAACTGTTCCGCTCGCCTACAGCCGTATTCTATCTGTCCGACCCCATCAAAGGCATGATGGGATTTGCTCGCGACGGTTATCTGAATACCTTCCCCTATCGGGTAAAAGACGAACAGGTAAAAGTCCGCGTGGAAGGTGACAACCGTTCAACACGTCTTTATATCAACAACAAACTGATAGAAGACATGCAAATAGGTCGCCAATATTTCAACGGGGGGAAAGACTCCATGAAATATGTACGCACACTGGTGTTTCCATTGGAAAAATCGGGAAACTTTAAAAGTCGGGTAACCAATTTGAAAGTATTTCAACAACAATAGTAAATGAGATGAAAATGAAAAGATTGACAGTCATGTTATTATGCGTCGGAATGTGCTTTCCGGCTTTAGCTAGAAAAATTCAAGATCCATTTCCCCACAAAAAGGAAATCTATAAAAAGGGCTGGATCGACTTTAACAAAAACGGAAAGAAGGACATCTATGAAGACCCGACACAGAATATCGAGAAACGAATCGACGACCTGCTTTCACAAATGAACCTGGATGAAAAGACTTGCCAACTGGCTACCTATTACGGTTACAAGAAAGCTCTGGAAGACAGCGTACCTACCGCCGCATGGAAAACAAATATACTGAAAGACGGAATAGCCAACGTAGACGAACACCTGAACAAGGAAATTGGAGATCCGAATACATTGGCCACGGCGCTGGCCGAAACTCAACGTTTCTTTGTGGAATATACTCGATTGGGTATTCCTGTGGATTTTACAAATGAGGGAATTAGAGGTCTATGCGCGCGTAGTGCAACCAGTTTTCCGTCGATGAATGGACTGGGATGTACATGGGACAAGGAACTGGCTTATATGCAAGGTGTCATTGAAGGCCGGGAAGCCCGTGCCATGGGCTACACCAACATCTATGCCCCTATTCTGGATGTAGCGAGAGACCAACGCTGGGGGCGGTGGGAAGGGTCTATCGGTGAAGATCCCTATTTAGTAGCACGTATCGGAGTAGCCATGAGCAAAGGTATACAGAGCCAGCGGGTTGTATCCACTCCCAAACACTATGTCGGTTACGGTGACTGTAAGGCGGCCCGTCAATGGGATTCGCGTACTGATCCTCATATTACTCCTTCGGAAATGTATTATATTCATGAATACCCCTTCCGGAAAGTCTTTCAGGAAGCAGGCGCTTTGGGCGTGATGTGTGCCTACAATGACTACGACGGGGTACCTATGGCCGGTAATTATCATTATCTGACAGAAGTTCTGCGTAAAGAAATGGGATTCAAGGGTTATGTAGTATCAGACAGCTATGCTATTGGCCGTTTGAATGGTGTACACAAGGTTACCCCCAATTTTAAGGAATCTGGGCGTAAGGCTATAGAGGCAGGACTGAATGTACGCACCGAGTTCAATGATCCTACTGAATACATCACAAATATTCGCGAATTGGTACTGGAAGGCAAGCTATCTATGGAGAGGGTAGATGAATTGGTAAGAGATGTCTTGTATGTTAAGTTCTGGTTGGGCTTGTTCGACAATCCCTATACCGGTTCTACCAAGGAGGCTTCCGATATCGTTTCATGCGAAGATCACTTGAATACCGCATTGCGGGCTTCGCGTGAATGCCTCGTACTGTTGAAGAATGCTGATAACATGCTTCCCCTCCAGACCCGATACCGCAAGATTGCCGTCATCGGTCCCAATGCCGACTCGAAAGATTACATTCCAGCACATTATGGTCCGATGGGCTTCGAACGTTTTTATAGTGTAGTCGACGGACTCAAAAGTGTCTATCAACATGATGATGTAGAAATCAATTACGTCAAAGGTATCGATATCGTAAACCCGGGTTGGCCCGAAAACGAACTGATGTGCGACACCCTGACGACCGGCGAACAACAATCCATACAGGAAGCCGTAGAACTGGCACGCCGCAGTGACGTGGCCGTACTGGTATTGGGAGATAACCAACGCACCTCCGGCGAAAGCCGTACACGTAGCAGCCTCGATTTGCCTGGACATCAGGAACAGTTGCTCGAAGCAGTCGTAAAGACAGGAAAGCCTGTTGTGTTGGTTCTCATCTGGGGACGCCCCACAACCATTAATTTTGCTGACCGTTATTGCAAAGGAATTTTGGCTGCTGGATATCCAGGTGCACAAGGCGGACTGGCCATTGCAGAAGCATTGAAGGGAGACTATAATCCTGGAGGCAAACTTACCGGTACTTGGCCCAAAACCGTCGGACAACTTCCGATGAATATACCGACCAAGCCCAATGCCAACTGGGAACCGATGAAATACCGTTCTGCTGCAAACAAGGGATTGTTGTACTGCTTCGGACATGGGTTATCCTATACAACTTTCCGTTATGACGATTTGAAGATAGACAGAATTCACACCCAGACCGCTCATGTCAAAGTATCGTGCCGAGTGACTAATACGGGAACTGTGGCTGGAGACGAAGTGGTACAGCTATATGTCAACGATGTAGTAAGTTCTACCACCACCTATGAGAAGAATCTTAGGGGATTTGAACGTATCCATTTGCTGCCAGGTGAAAGTAAGGAAATCACTTTCAACATCGTTCCCGATGATTTGATACTTATTAACGAACAGAAGGAACGGGTAGTAGAACCTGGCGAGTTCAAAGTGTTGGTGGGCAGCTCATACGAGGACATTCGGCTGGCTGATAGTTTCTACTATCGTTCGGATATCGCAACGGATGGAGATCTTCAGCCTATAGAAAAAGGAAAGATGATTGATGAATCGAACTTCAAGGAAGAAAGGAATAATGAAGGAGTTTCTAAAATGAAAGAGCCAGCTTCTGCATGAAAATGCGAGAGCTGGCTCTTTTTGTATCGTCTTATTTCTACTGTCATTTCGGCAGGGCTTTTTTACACTTCGGTAGTTTTTTCATGATTGCAACAGTGATAACCATTACTTTTACTTCCGCAAAAATAAAGAAATCTTGAGATGCTTGAATAAAGGATAAAAATGCTTCTGCTTAAGCATTATTAGTCAAAATACAAGCAGTAAAAAGGCATGGATTTTGTTTTAATAATAAAGCTTGGGTAATGTTGCCCGGCAGAAAAAATGTGAACGATGAAGAATTTGACATGGATGATGGCGATGTTCCTGCTCATGCTGGCAGGGAGCGCCGCAGCACAAGAAGAAAAGGAATTGACAAAGGCTGAAAAGAAAGCCTTGCAGGAACGTATTGACAAGTATCTGCACGATGAGGCAGAAGAGGCTCTTAACAACCGCGCTTTCACACTGGAGGCTGATCAGGTGATATTCAAGTATGGACAAACGGCACATGTGACGGCTAATACTAACTTTGTGTCGGTGAAGGATGACCATGCTGTTGTGCAGACTGCTTTCAATATTCCTGTCAGTGGTCCGAATGGACTGGGTGGTGTGACTGTAGAAGGGATATTTTCGGACTATGAGCTGAAAAAGGACAAGAAAGGAAATATTTCGCTTTCTATTAACGTGATGGGTACAGGTATTTCGGCTCGTGTGGACATCACGCTCTATGAGGGAAGTAACAAGGCTACGGTCAGCATTACGCCTAACTTCAATTCGAATCGCATGACGCTTAACGGTGTGATCGTGCCGATCGAAAAAAGTAGCGTATTCAAAGGACGTTCTCTATGAGAAGGACAGGACAAATGATGTGCAATAAACTTAACTATAGAAATTTATGAAAAAGATTTTATTATTGGCTTGCATGGCGCTGACGATTGCGGCATGTGAAAAAGATCCCGATCTGGGACAACTGGGTTCGGATATGGTGGTTTACACCGATTATGACAGCGAGACGGATTTCAGTAAATTCCAGACTTATTTCCTGCCGGACAGTATTCTGGAGGCAGGAAGTCACCACGCTACATACTGGAAAGACGAGAATGCGCAAAAACTTATTGACGCTGTAGTGGCCGAAATGAATAGTCGTGGTTATCAACGGATCACTGATCCTGAACAGAAGTCGGAAGCTGACCTTGGCGTACAGCTTTCCTATATCGCCCAGCGAGTAAATATCTCCAGCGGTTGGTGGGGCGGCTGGTGGGATTATGGCTACTGGGGTCCCTGGTGGGGCGGCTGGTACTATCCCTACACTGTCAACTATAGCTATGATACCAATACGCTGGTTATGGAAATGGTAGACCTCTCGGATGGGGGAGAAGAGAATGCCAAATTGCCTGTGGTATGGTATGCTGACGCATCGGGTTACCAATATAATTCGAATTACGATATCCGCCTGATGACCGAGGCCATTGGACAGGCTTTTGAGCAGTCACCCTATATTCAGTCTAACAAATAAGAAACGGAGGTTTACAATGAAAACAATATATAACCAATACATACTGAAGACTCTAGCGTTGGCAGCTTGCATGCTGCTGGCCTTCCTTCCACAAGCACAGGCTCAATATGCTTCGCAGCGAAAAGTACACTTTGCCGTAGATTGGCAGATGAATGCTCCTCTGGCTACCGATTTCACTGACAAAATCAGTGGCTGGGGTATGAATTTTGAAGGCGTTTACGACGTGACGTCCCATTTTTCGGCTGGTGCGTTCCTCTCGTTTCATACCAATCATAGCTACGTAGGGCGCCAGACCATCAGTCTTTCGCCAACCGAAAGCCTGACTACGGACCAGCAACGCTCGGCTTTCCAATTACCTTTCGGAGCCACGACGGCTTATACCTTCTGTACGAACTCACATGTCCGCCCTTATGTCGGTGTCAAGCTGGGAGCCATGTTTGGCCGTTATACTACTTACTTTGGTACAGGTGGTCTTTATGATACCAGCTGGGGATTTTATGCCTCGCCTGAAGTTGGCCTCAAAATCTATCCGAACTTACAGAAGAACTGGGGCTTCCATATTGCCGGTTACTATAGTTATGCGACGAACCGGGCAGAAACATTGACTGTCGATATTGAGGGACAGAACAACGTAGGGTTCCGCCTGGGTGTCTTGTTCTGAACGAGGACAGACCGTCCTTTTTATATTTTGTTATTTATTTGAAGAGCCCGTAGGCTTGTCATAATCTTTGGCAAACCTGCGGGTTTTTCTTGTGAATAATAGGAGGAAAACGGGTAGGGGAACAGGGTGTAATTGCTCATTCCCGTCTGTATTGTGCATTTTCTGTCCCTATTTCTTGCCAAACCCGACACTTTCCGTAAATTTGCAGGCTGATAGCCAACTATATATTGACAGTTGACAGAAATAAAAAAGAGAAATACTTATACTAATTATTTAATATCATGAGTTTGAAAATCGTAGTATTGGCAAAACAAGTGCCCGACACCCGCTGTGTGGGCAAGGATGCCATGAACGCCGACGGTACCATCAACCGTGCGGCCCTTCCGGCCATTTTCAATCCGGAAGACCTCAATGCGCTGGAGCAGGCGCTACGTCTGAAAGACGCACACCCGGGATCGACCGTCACCATGCTCACCATGGGACCGGGACGTGCAGCCGAAATCATTCGCGAAGGACTTTACCGTGGTGCTGACGGCGGTTATCTGCTGACCGACCGCGCCTTTGCCGGTGCCGACACACTGGCTACCTCGTATGCACTGGCTACAGCCATCCGTAAGATTGGCGAGTATGATATCATCGTCGGCGGTCGCCAGGCTATCGACGGCGATACGGCACAGGTAGGCCCGCAGGTGGCTGAGAAACTGGGCTTGCCGCAGATTACTTACGTAGAGGAAATCCAGGAAGTGAAGGACGGTCGTATTCGCGTGAAGCGCCATATCGATGGTGGTGTGGAGACCGTAGAAGGTCCGCTTCCCATCGTGCTCACCGTGAACGGTAGTGCCGCTCCTTGCCGTCCGCGCAACGCCAAGTTGGTGCAGAAGTACAAACGTGCCATGGGCGGACAGGAGAAAGCTGCTCTGACTAAAGACGGTGCTGAACTGCCCTATGCTTCGCTCTACGAACAGCGCCCCTATCTGAACATCACGGAGTGGAGCGTGGCTGACGTCAACGGCGATACCAAGCAATGCGGTCTCAGCGGTTCGCCCACCAAGGTGAAGAAGATCGAGAATATCGTCTTCCAGGCCAAGGAGAGCAAGACCCTGACAGGCAGCGATGCGGATGTAGAAAACCTGATTGTTGAACTTTTGGCTAACCACACTATCGGATAAAGAATTATGAACAACGTATTTGTATATTGTGAGATGGACGGCTGCCATGTTGCCGACGTCAGTCTCGAACTTTTGACCAAAGGCCGTAAGTTAGCCAATGAATTGGGCTGCCAGCTGGAAGCCATTTGCGCCGGCACCGGCCTCGAAGGTGTAGAAAAACAAGTGATGCCTTTCGGCGTAGACCGCGTACACGTGTTCGACGCTCCTGGCCTCTTCCCCTATACTTCCCTGCCCCACACTTCCATCCTTGTCAACCTGTTCAAGGAAGAGAAGCCTCAGATCTGCCTGATGGGTGCTACTGTCATCGGCCGTGACCTCGGCCCGCGTGTATCTTCGGCCCTGACCAGCGGATTGACCGCCGACTGTACACAGCTGGAAATCGGTAGTCACGAGGACAAGAAACTCGGCAAGACTTACGAAAATCTGCTCTACCAAATCCGTCCAGCTTTCGGTGGTAACATCGTAGCCACCATCGTCAATCCCGAACACCGTCCGCAGATGGCTACCGTCCGCGAGGGTGTGATGAAGAAAGAAATCCTCGACGAGAACTATCAAGGTGAAGTGATCCGCCACGACGTGGCCAAGTACGTGCCCGAAACGGACTACGTAGTCAAGGTCATCGACCGCCATGTGGAGAAGGCCAAACACAACCTAAAGGGTGCTCCCATCGTAGTGGCCGGAGGTTATGGCATGGGCTCGAAGGAAGGCTTCGACATGCTGTTCGAACTGGCCAAGGAACTCCACGCCGAAGTAGGTGCCAGCCGTGCCGCCGTCGACGCCGGCTTTGCCGACCACGACCGTCAGATCGGTCAGACTGGTGTAACGGTTCATCCCAAACTGTATATTGCCTGTGGTATCTCCGGCCAGATCCAACACATCGCTGGTATGCAGGACGCAGGTATCATCATCTCTATCAACAACGATGAGAACGCTCCCATCAACGCCATTGCCGACTATGTCATCAATGGAACGGTGGAAGAGGTAATTCCTAAAATGATTAAGTACTACAAAAAGAACAGTAAGTAATGGCAAACTTTTATACTGAACACCCGGAATTGCGCTTCCATCTGAACAACCCGCTGATGGAACGCATCTGCGAACTCAAGGAACGCAACTATAAAGACAAGGATGAGTACGACTACGCGCCGCAGGACTATGCCGACGCTATGGACTCATACGACAAAGTATTGGAAATCACCGGCGAGATTACCGGCGAAGTGATTGCCGCCAACGCAGAAGGCGTGGACGAGGAAGGTCCCCACTGTGCCAACGGCCGTGTGGAATATGCCAGCGGTACGAAACAGAACCTCGACGCCATGGTGAAGGCCGGCCTGAACGGCATGACCATGCCGCGCCGCTACGGTGGCCTCAACTTCCCCATAACTCCCTACACCATGTGTGCGGAGATCGTGGCCCAGGCTGATGCCGGCTTCGGCAACATCTGGTCGTTGCAGGATTGTATCGAGACGCTGTATGAATTCGGTAACGAAGACCAGCACAGCCGTTTCATTCCCCGCATCTGCGCCGGCGAAACCATGTCTATGGACCTGACCGAACCCGATGCCGGTTCCGACCTGCAGAGCGTCATGCTGAAAGCTACCTACGACGAGGCTAACCAGTGCTGGCGCCTGAACGGTGTGAAGCGATTCATCACCAACGGCGACGCCGATCTGCACCTCGTACTGGCCCGCTCCGAAGAAGGTACACACGATGGTCGCGGCCTCTCCATGTTCATTTACGACAAGCGCGACGGCGGTGTGGACGTACGTCGCATCGAGAACAAACTTGGTATCCATGGCTCACCAACTTGCGAACTGGTTTACAAGAACGCCAAGGCCGAACTTTGCGGCGACCGCAAGCTGGGTCTGATCAAATATGTGATGGCGCTGATGAACGGTGCCCGTCTGGGTATTGCCGCACAGTCTGTCGGCCTCAGCCAGGCAGCCTACAACGAAGGTCTGGCCTATGCCAAAGACCGCAAGCAGTTCGGCAAGGCCATCATCGAGTTCCCCGCCGTTTACGACATGCTGGCTACGATGAAGGCCAAGCTCGACGCCGGCCGCTCGTTGCTCTACCAGACTTCACGCTACGTCGACATCTACAAGGCACTGGACGACATCGCCCGCGAGCGCAAGCTGACGCCCGAAGAACGTCAGGAGCAGAAGAAGTATGCCAAGATGGCCGACGCCTTCACACCGCTGGCCAAGGGTATGAACTCCGAATACGCCAACCAGAACGCCTACGACTGTATCCAGATTCACGGCGGAAGCGGCTTCATGATGGAATATGCCTGCCAGCGCATCTACCGCGACGCACGTATCACCAGCATCTACGAAGGTACTACCCAGCTGCAGACGGTGGCCGCCATCCGCTACGTGACGAACGGCACATACGCTTCCATCCTGCGCGAGTACGAGCAAATCCCATGTAGTGAGGCTATGCAGCCGCTGATGGATCGTGTGAAGGAGATGACCAACAAGCTGGAAGCCTGCACCAACGCCGTGAAGGAAGCCCAGAACCAGGAACTGCTCGACTTCACCGCACGTCGCCTCTACGAGATGGCCGCCGACTGCGTGATGTCGCAGCTCATCATCCAGGATGCTACAAAAGCTCCCGAACTTTTCGCCCAGTCAGCACAAGTTTATGTCAACTACGCCGAGGCTGAAGTGGAGAAGCACTTCAACTTCATCCGCAAGTTCAAGGCCGAAGAGTTGGAAAGCTACCGCAAGTGATACGTGTCCGCCTTCGGGCGACGCACTATAAACGAAAAAGAGGATGTCCCCGCTGTGGGGGCATCCTCTTTCCGTTTTTTCTGAGGGATGGCGTCAGTCCTCTGCCCCTTGTGTCGGAGGCGTTCCGTTGTCGGCCTCCCCGCGCTTGCGGCGCCGCCCCTGGTTGGCCAGCTCCTGACGGAGGCGATAGGCGGCACCGTTGTGCCAAGCCACGACGGTCAGCACTTCGTCCGTTGGTTGGGTGATGGCCAGGGCACCGATGTATTGCGTTAGGGCGCGATAGGCACGGTCTACCTGTCGGCGCGTCTGCTGCGTGTCGATGGCGTGCAGCTCGCTGCGTAGCAGGGCGTCGTCGGCCGCTTCGCCGCGGTAGACGGACTCGAACGCACGTTGCGCCTCGTCCAGCGCCTGCACCTCGGCGGCGAGGCCCAGCAGGGCGATTTCCGAGGCAGTGGGTTCGGCTTGCAGGAGCTCGGTCAGGCGGCTGTAGGCCGACGACGACTCGCCGTACTTGCGGCGTCCCGTCCCGCGGTAGGGGGCGAGTAGGTCGATGAGGTGTTGCGCCGCACGGCGGCGGGGCTCCAGCGGATTGGCGCGGTGGGCATTCACGGTTTGCAGGATGACGCCCAACAGGCGGTCGCGGCGGAGGTCGGCTTCGAGCAGCTTGCGCGTGCTGTTCAGGCCGCGCGGGCGCACGTAGATGCGGCTCTCCACCTGTAGGGCGGCGCGGTAGGCTTGGAGCAGGGGCGTCAGGTTGGGGAAGGACGCCTCCAGCGGGGCAACGATGTCGGCAAAATCGTTGTGGAAGCCGTAGTGCGTGGCGGCGGGCAGCTGTGATACGGGAAATTGGTCGAACTTGGGGTGATTTTTGTCCATATTTCGGTTCGTTTATGTTTTCATGCGGCTAAGATAGTGGATTTTTGTTTATTTGCAGGGGTGCAAATGATTAAAAATCTCGATTTTTGTTTGTTTTTAGGGGTACAAGTGGTTAAAAATTGCGATTTTTGTTTGTTTGTAGGGGTACAAGTGATTGAAAATCGTGATTTTTGTTAGTTTGCAGGGGTGCAAGTGATTGAAAATCGCTTTTCCACCCCGCCGCCAGCCGTTTTCCGCCCTACGGAGCCGGCAGACGGGCAGCAGGGTGGAGGATTGCGAAAAATGGCATCCTCGGGTGGGCGGTCGCGTGGAAAATTGTATCTTTGCCAGACAAGATTTCAGGCTATGAGCGAACTCAGACAAATCCCCAACGTCGGAGCCCAGACGGAGCAGGACCTCCTGGACATGGGCTACCTTACTATCGCCTCGCTGAAAGGCAAGCGGGCCGAAGACCTGTATGCTGAAGAATGCCGCCTGCGCGGCTGTACCCTTGACCGTTGCCAGCTTTACCTGTATCGTGCCGTGGAGTATTTCGTCAACACGCCCCAACCCGACCCGGCCAAGTGCAAGTGGTGGTTGTGGAAAGACGAGTTCGTGCGGCCGTCACCCTGCGGGGCGGTGTGTGCCGAGTGTGCCAGCTTCCCCACGGCCTGTGGCGGTTGCCGGAAGATACGCGGCAAGGTGTTTTGGCTGACCTATACGGACAAGGACGTATGTCCTATCTACGAATGCTGCCGCGACAGGAAGCGACGGAATTGCGGCGGCTGTCCCGAGCTGCCTTGTGCCCGCTTCATGAAGGACCCGACCCTCTCGGATGCAGAAAACGAGGCGCATCTGCGACAGATGCTGGCTCGGCTGGAGGAAGGCGTTGGAAATGAGAATGAGGGAGGCGCGGAATAGAAACAGGAGCGTCGTTCTAGTACAATGTCATCCTTCACAGCGTGAAGGATGACATTGTATTTTTTTATTCGTAAGAGGAGTATTGGTAAGTAGAATCTTAAAATTAGAGCATTATGATGGATATTCTTCACGACCCAGAAAAACATCGTTTTACTTTATTACAAAATGGTGAAATGGCTTATGTAGCCTATCGTATTGAAAATAAGACGTTCGATATTCGCCATACTGTCGTTCCAGTTCCTCTGGAAGGTCAAGGAATTGCTTCAGCACTTGTTAAAGAGGCTTATGATTATGCGCGTCAGCAGGGCTATAAATTAGTGGCTACTTGTTCTTATGCAGTTCGTTGGTTGCAACGTCATCCAGAATACGGCGGAGAGCCCAGCCCGGATTATTGTGAGGGTAATGCTTGTGCTCTTTGATTGCAGATAATAACAAAATCCCCTACAGATATGTCTTCTTTCAGTGAAGACATCTGTAGGGGATTTTTGTATGAGGGGTAATGGAAAGCAGGCGGATGTCCGCCTATGCTTTCCTTATGATTTAGCTGGATTATTCAGCAACTTCAGCTCCCCAGTTTTCACGGGCCAGACGCTTGTAGCTGTTGTAACGCCACTTAGCGTTGTCCTCGGCAGCCTGGAAGAGTTGTTCGGCTTCTGCAGGATATTGCTTCATTACAGATGCGTAACGAACTTCACCCTTCAAGAAGTCTTTGAATCCTTCCCATTCGGGCTCTTTGCTATCCAGTGTGAACGGATTCTTGCCTTCAGCTTCCAATTCCGGGTTGTAACGCCACAAGTGCCAGTAACCACACTTAACAGCTTTTTCTTCCTCAGCCTGGCTCTTACCCATACCAGCCTTCAGACCGTGGTTGATACACGGAGCGTAAGCGATGATGAGTGACGGACCGGGATAAGCTTCAGCTTCGCGCAGAGCTTTCAGAGTCTGAGCCTGATCGGCACCCATAGCAATCTGTGCTACGTAAACGTAACCGTAAGTAGTAGCCATCAGACCGAGGTCTTTCTTACGTACGCGCTTGCCGGCAGCAGCAAACTTGGCGATAGCACCTACCGGAGTAGCCTTAGAAGACTGACCACCAGTATTAGAGTAAACCTCTGTATCGAGTACGAGGATGTTTACGTCTTTACCGCTGGCGATAACGTGGTCAAGACCACCGTAACCTATATCGTAAGAAGCACCGTCACCACCGATAATCCACTGGCTGCGTTTTACGATGTACTGTTTCAGGTTGTAGATACCTGCGCAAACCGGACATTTGTCTTTGGCAGCTTCCAGCATCGGAACGATACGTTCGTAGATGTCTTTGGTCTTGTCTGCATCCAGGCTGTTTTCCAACCATTCAGTGAAGATAGCTTTGTATTCAGCCGGAGTAGCTTCGTTTGCAATGCCTTCTTCCATCAGTTTGGCGATACGGGCACGCATCTTTTCGTTAGCCAGTTCCATACCCAGACCGAATTCGCAGAAGTCTTCGAACAATGAGTTAGCCCATGCAGGACCATGACCCTTCTCGTTCTTGGTGTAAGGAGTAGAGGGAACAGAACCTGAGTAGATAGAAGAACATCCTGTAGCGTTGGCTACCATTTCACGGTCACCGAAGAGCTGAGAAATCAGCTTCACATACGGAGTTTCGCCGCAACCAGAGCAAGCTCCAGAGAACTCGAACAGCGGAGTAGCGAACTGAGAGTTCTTCACGTTGGCCTTGATGTCTACCAAGTGCTGTTTGCTCTTCACGTTCTCTACGCAGTAAGTCCAGTTGGCTGCTTCGGCCATCTGGCTTTCCAGGTGAACCATTGACAAGGCTTTGCCACCTTTCTTCGGATTACCCGGACATACGTCAACACAGTTGCCGCAACCCAGACAGTCGAGTACGTCAACCTGCATGCGGAATGTCATACCGTCGAATACCTTACCGACAGCTTTCAGCTGAGTGAAGTTAGCACCCTTCTGCTCTTCAGCGTCGAGGATGAACGGACGGATGGCAGCGTGAGGACATACGTAAGCACACTTGTTACACTGGATACAGTTTTCGGCATTCCATTCGGGTACGAATGCAGCAACACCGCGTTTTTCGTACTTGGCAGTACCTTGTTCCCAAGTACCGTCTTCGATACCTTTGAAGGCAGATACCGGCAGCAAGTCGCCGTCCTGAGCGTTGATAGGACGAACTACTTCGTTGATGAATGCAGGATCGTTGTTGGCAGCCTTCTCGTCATCAGGCAGGTTAGCCCATGCCGGATCGATAGTCAGCTGTTTGTATTCGCCACCACGGTCAACGGCAGCATAGTTCTTGTTTACAACATCTTCACCCTTCTTGCCATAAGACTTCACGATGAACTTCTTCATCTGCTCTACAGCCAGATCAACGGGGATAACGCCTGTGATGCGGAAGAATGCAGACTGCAGGATAGTGTTGGTACGGTTGCCCAATCCGATTTCCTGTGCAATCTGAGTAGCGTTGATGTAGTAAACGGTGATGTTGTTCTGTGCGAAATATTTCTTCACCTTGTTCGGCAGGTTCTTTGCCAGCTCTTCGCCTTCCCAGATAGTGTTGAGCAGGAACGAACCGTTCTTACGCAGACCGCGGGTTACGTCGTACATGTGCAGGTAAGCCTGTACGTGGCAAGCTACGAAGTTAGGTGTATTAACCAAGTAAGTAGAGCGGATAGGCGTGTCACCGAAACGCAGGTGAGAGCAAGTGAAACCGCCTGACTTCTTAGAGTCGTAAGAGAAGTATGCCTGACAGTGCTTGTCGGTATTGTCACCAATAATCTTCACTGAGTTCTTGTTGGCACCTACTGTACCGTCAGCACCCAAACCGTAGAACTTGGCTTCGAACATGCCTTCGCCACCTACGGCGATTTCTGCTTCCTGAGGCAGAGAAGTGAAGGTTATGTCGTCTACGATACCGATTGTGAAGTGGTTCTTCGGAGTCGGCAATGACAGGTTGTCGTAAACGGCAAAGATTTGTGCCGGAGTGGTATCTTTCGAACCCAAACCATAGCGTCCGCCAACGATGAGCGGGGCATTCTCCTGTCCGTAGAAGCAGTCTTTAACATCCATGTAAAGAGGTTCGCCGTTAGCACCCGGTTCCTTCGTACGATCGAGTACGGCAATGCGCTTAGCAGTCTTAGGTACAGCTGCCAGGAAGTGCTTAGCCGAGAACGGACGGTAGAGGTGAACAGCTACCAAACCTACTTTTTCGCCCTTAGCACGCAGGTAGTCGATAACTTCGCGGATAGCCTCTGTTACAGAACCCATGGCGATGATGACGCGATCAGCTTCGGGATCACCATAGTAATCGAACAGACCATAATTGCGGCCAGTGATTTCGCTGATCTTCTTCATGTAGTCTTCCACGATGGCAGGAACTGCATCATAGAAGCTGTTGCAAGATTCACGATGCTGGAAGAAGTGGTCGGGGTTTTCGGCCATACCACGTGCTACCGGAGTCATGGGGTTCATGGCGCGGCTGCGGAATTCAGCTAAAGCTTCCTGGTCGATCAGCGGAGCGAGGTCTTCGTTATCCAGCTTCTCGATCTTTTGGATTTCGTGAGAAGTACGGAAACCGTCGAAAAAGTTGATGAACGGAACGCGTGCCTTCAGTGTAGACAGGTGAGCAACACCGGCGAGGTCCATCACTTCCTGTACAGATCCTTCAGCCAACATGGCGAAGCCTGTCTGGCGGCAAGACATAACGTCCTGATGGTCGCCGAAGATACACAGAGCGTGGCTGGCCAGTGTACGTGCAGATACGTGGAATACGCAAGGCAGGTTTTCACCGGCAATCTTGTACATATTGGGGATCATTAGCAACAGACCCTGAGAAGCAGTGTAGGTGGTAGTCAGTGCACCTGCCTGCAATGAGCCGTGTACAGCGCCGGCAGCACCAGCTTCCGACTGCATTTCCTGTACCAATACTGTTTCGCCGAAGATGTTCTTACGACCTGCGGCAGCCCATTCGTCTACGTGTTCAGCCATCGTAGATGACGGGGTGATGGGGTAGATAGCTGCTACCTCGGAGAACATGTACGAGATGTGAGCAGCGGCTTCGTTACCATCACAAGTGATGAATTTTTTCTGTTTAGTCATAACTAAATGAATTTATTAAGTGAAAAATCTCTTTTTTATTTTAGTTTCGTTTTTCTGCGTTTTTACCGTGTGTGTTTAGTACAAGAAACCGAACAGCCACAACGGGATCTGGTTGTCACGTCCGATTTCCATCTTGTGCATAGCATACACCATGTTAGGATTATTTTTTATTTTGACACCTTCCGGACAAATCTTGAAAGCTTTGTCCTTATCTACCATGAATGAGACGTTTTTATCTCCTCGATTCACCTTGTGGTCTTTCCACAGGGTGTTGACAAAGAACGTGTCAAGCACATCCTGCTCTTCAACCTTGACCGGGTAGATGGAATACATCAGATTTGAATTGTGCATCATGATTTTGGCCGGCTTCTTGGGGAATTCTTCTCCTACAGGATAGACCATGTTGATGAGGCGGGCGTCAGCCAGGTATTTGATGTAGTTCATTACCGTGGCGCGCGAAGTCTCTATATCGTTGGCCAGTTGGCTTACGTTGGGTGCTTTAGGCCCGTCTACTGCCAAAAGATACAACAGCTTTTTTATTTTCGACAAGTATTTCAGTTCGATTTGCTTGATGAGCAGGATGTCCACTTCTACCATCATGTTCATGGTCTTGAGCAGATTTTCGGAAAAATTACGCTTTTCGAGGAAGAAGGGGTAGAATCCATGGTGCATGTAATCCTGAAAATAGTCCAACGGATGTACTTTGGCCAGTATGCCCTTGGCTATCTGTTCGTGGTTGTTCAGGATTTCGTCCAGCGTGTAGGAGTGGAATTTCATGCCTGTCTGAAGGTTCAGGAATTCGCGGAAAGAGAAGCCACGCAGGTTGTAACTTTTTACGATGTCGCGCAGTTCGAGGTTTTCTTCTTTCAGGCGCATGACCGACGAACCAGTGAAGACAATCTTCAAGTTGGGGAAACGGTCGTAGCACATGCGCAACTCCTTACTCCAGTTAGGAAACTTGAATACCTGGTCAATCAGGAGCACTTTGCCGCCGCGGCGTTGGAATTCGTAAGCAAATTCTACGATGCCGTGGCCGGAAAAGTAGAAATTGTTCATGTTGATAAAGAGGCAGGAGCGGTCGGTCCCGAATTTTTCCTTGGCATATTGAAGCAGAAAAGTCGTTTTACCTACACCACGCGTTCCTTTAATGCCTATGAGACGGTCGTTCCAGTCAATCTCGTCCATGAGGTCGCGACGAACCGGAGCGTTTGTGTGCTCCACAAGATAGGCGTGTGTGCGGTAGAATGCTTCCATATCATTAAACTCTTATCGGCCACAAAGATATAGCTTTTTTATAGAATTGCAAAGTAGACATTGCAAAAATTGCGTAAGTTTGTACCCGAAAATGAAAAAAGTATGAAGCTGCATGTTTTTAATCCAGATACGGATTTGGCTTTGGCCTGCAATGGAAAGCATTATCTGGCACCCGAACAGGTACGTGGGATGACACGCGATCTGGCGTTGCTTCCTTTATGGTATGCGAGGGCGGGAGAAAAGGTATGGATTCCCGATGGGAAAGCAATGCTTTACGCATCGCAAATGTGCCTTTTGTTCAATCTGCAGGTAGAGGTTGTGACGGGTGCTGATGTGATGCGGATGGAAGAGGTGGAAATGTCGCCTTGGGGATGGAATCCTGCTATTCGTCATTTCTTTCTGAAAAATGGTGTTGCTGCCGGCCGTTTGCCTTCTGCTGATGAGATAGAAACCTATCGGACGTTGGCGTCCAGACAAACTTCCGCGGCTTTGTTGGGTAAGTTGCCTGCCGATGGGGCGTATTGTGGTGAGGCGGAAGTTTTCAAAACGCTGGACGCTTGTCGGACGTATGTCGAGGCGCATCAGGGTGGAGTGGTGTTCAAGGCTCCATGGTCCAGTAGCGGAAAGGGGTTGTGTTGGTGCAGAAATGGATTTTCTGCCGTGGAGGGATGGTGCGGACGTGTCTTGAAGGAACAAGGGGTGTTAATAGCTTCTTCCATATATAATAAGGTGGATGATTTTGCGATGGAGTTTGTGATTGACGCTTGTGGAAAGGTCGTTTTTGAAGGCTATTCTTTGTTCTTGACCGATGGACGAGGCCGTTACTTGGGGAATCGGGTCCTTTCATCTGCCCTTTTTGAAGAATATATGTCGCGCTATGTTACTGTTGGAGTATTGGATAGTTTGCGCACGTGTGTTGCTTTGCTGTTAGAGGAATATGCTGAAGCAGGCTATCGAGGCCCTCTAGGAGTGGACATGATGGTGTGTAAAGAGGGGGACGGCTTTCGTCTTCATCCGATGGTGGAAGTCAACCTGCGTATGAATATGGGGATTGTGGCACTTCGTCTGGCAGAGCGTGTACTGGCTCCTGGCTTGAGCGGTTTGTTTCATATCGAACATTACCCTGCACCTGGCGCCTTGTACGAAGCTTATGCTGAACGAATGAGGAAATCGGCTCCTGTTATAGAAGGCGGACGACTGGTACGTGGCTGCCTTCCTTTGGCACCCGTTACGTCGGAAAGCCGTTGCCTGGCACTGCTCGAGGTGGATTAATATCGACTGGCAGGAGCCGAAGGCTCACTTTCGTTGCCATATCTGTCTATGGCCGTTACGACAAAATGGCGACGCGTTGTCCAAGGCAGGATCGGAGCATAGATATATTCCGTTTCACGTATGCCTGTAGCTACGATGTTTGCAGGGTTTTGTGTGTCGACAGGCAGTTCGTCTGAGGCATAAACTACATAAGTAGGTGTGTTTTGCTTGTCGTTGTCGGTTGACGCTTTCCAATGCAGGCGCGTGTATCCTTCAGAGATTTGTTCGGCTTTCAGTTCGGATGGAGCTGAAGGGGCGATGCTGTCTGCCCATGTCATAGGAGGTTGCAGGGCAGGGTAGGCGTAGAAATCGTTTTGAAGTATGTCATACAAGTTTTGGGTATTGTCTGTCACGAATTTCACCCGATAGTGCGCTTCGCCTGCCAGGTGATGGTTACGTATGAAGTTGATTTGCCGTTGTATTTCGTCCAGGCTCCAGTCGCCTTCGCTGGGGTGGAGGAAGTAGACACCAAGACCAGGCACTACGTGGCGGCCGTTGCTTTGCTCCTGCCAGTCGAGGGCGAACGGATAGAAAGCGTTGCCGCGGAAGTACATCATGGGGTAAATCTGATCCTGAATGCCTTCGCCCAGCCATCCTTGTACATCCTGGTAGACAACATGGAAGGCATTCCATCCTTTGGATGAGTAGCGGCTGGTATCACGATACTTTCCTACAGGGCAGGTACTGACTTTGACCCAAGGTTTCAGTTGTTTTACACCTCTATATATATAGCGCAAAATTTCCGTGATGTTGTCCCTGCGCCATTGGTCGAGGCTACGTCCGTTGCCGTACTTCCGATAATCATAGCTGTCGGGGAAGCGGAAAGCACGTTCGGGATAGCGCAAGTAGTCGAAATGTACGCCATCCACGTCATATCTTTCCACGACTTCTTTGACCAGGCTCATCAGGTATTCTTTCGTTTTAGGATTGCCTGGGTTGAGAAAATATTCGCGTTTATAGGGTACGCAGATTTTGGGTTGTCGGCGGGTAACAGATTGTTTGCCCAGTGAGGCTACATGTTTGCGTCCTCCCAGTGGAATGGTTACCATCCAGGCATGACATTCCATGCCCCTCTTGTGGCACTCTTCTACGGCAAAAACCAGTGGATCGTAACCTGGGTCCTTGCCACTTTTGCCTGTCAGAATGGAATTATAGGGTTCTATGTCCGATTTGTAGAGGACATCGCCACGTGTACGTGCTTGAAACAACACGGTATTGAAGTTGGCTTCTTTCAGTTTGTCCAAGATCTCTACCAGTTCTTCCTTCTGCTTTTGTATGCCGGCTGGGGTTGTCGCTTTGGTGCGTGGCCAGTCGAGGCCATATACTGCAGTTATCCATGCTGCGCGTACTTCGTACTTGGGAGCAGGTTGTGCGGATAAATTGAACAGTATCAGGAAACTGAAAACAATCAGCAGGTATATGCAGTTTATATTTATCATGCGGAAATTGCTTATTCTTATTTTTTGTCGGCGAAATTACAAAAACTGTTGCTAAATAGTGCAAGATAAATAGAAAACAATTACTTTTGCTTCCAAAAAAATAATAAAAGAAACTACTATGATTACTTTTACAATTGCTTTGTTGGCATTGGTTGCCGGCTATTTCCTTTACGGACGCTTGGCGGAACGCATCTTTGCTCCGGACGATCGTCCAACTCCTGCGCTGACACAAGCAGACGGAGTTGATTATATACCTTTGCCAACTTGGAAAGTCTTTATGATACAGTTTCTCAACATTGCTGGTGTAGGGCCTATTTTTGGTGCTATTATGGGAGCGATGTTTGGCACTGCTTCCTATTTATGGATTGTGTTGGGCAGTATTTTTGCAGGAGCCGTTCATGATTACCTGGCTGGTATGCTTTCGTTACGTAACGGAGGCGAAAGCTTGCCCGAACTTATTGGCCGTTATTTGGGTTTGACTACCAAGCAAGTCATGCGTGCGTTTACTGTGTTGCTGATGATGTTGGTGGGGGCTGTCTTTGTGGCTTCTCCTGCAGGACTCTTGGCTAAGTTGACGCCCGAATCCCTCGATATGACTTTCTGGATTGTAGTTATATTCATTTATTATGTCCTTGCTACCATGTTGCCGGTAGATAAGATAATCGGCAAGATTTACCCTGTTTTTGCTGTGGCTCTTATTTTCATGGCAGTAGGGATTTTGGTGATGCTTTATGTACATTTTCCAGCCTTGCCTGAGGTCTGGGATGGAATGCAAAATACGCACCCCAAGGCTGCAACGACTCCAATTTTCCCGATGATGTTCATTACCATTGCCTGTGGAGCCATTTCGGGTTTCCATGCTACACAAAGTCCCTTGATGGCACGCTGTATGACGAGCGAACGTCATGGGCGCCCCATCTTCTATGGAGCTATGATCACCGAGGGTATTGTCGCTTTGGTATGGGCAACGGTTGCCACTTATTTTTTCCATGAGAATGGTATGGGTATCAGTGATGCCTCCATCGTTGTATTCGATATCAGCAAAGATTGGTTGGGCGAAATCGGTGGTGTATTGGCTATTTTGGGTGTTGTTGCTGCTCCCATTACCAGTGGTGATACGGCTTTCCGCTCAGCTCGCCTTATTGTAGCTGATTTTCTGAAGTTAGAGCAGAAATCCATACGGAGTCGTTTGTACATATGTATTCCCATGTTCGTTGTTGCCACCGCTTTGCTGATCTATAGTTTGCGCGATGCTGATGGTTTCCAGATCATCTGGCGTTATTTCGCGTGGGCCAATCAGACCTTATCTGTCTTTACTTTGTGGGCCGTTACTGTTTGGCTGGTGCGTGAACGTGCTCGTTTTCGTTTCTGTATCACCCTGTTGCCGGCTCTGTTTATGACGGCAGTCTGTACCTCTTACATCTGTGTAGCTCCTGAAGGTTTGAATTTGGGGCTTCAGAATGCGGGGCTGATTGCAACGGGAGTTGCAATTGTAGCTTTTGTATGGTTCAATATCTGGAAGGCTAAATGTGAAAAGCTGAGAAGGGAGGGGAGAGCATGAAAAAGATGAAGAAATCGTCTGCCTTGAGTTTGGCATTGCTGATTTATATATCGGCAACAGCTGCATATTTTTTGCCTCGCAATTCAGAGATTAGTGTGGCCGAAAAATATGTAACTGTGTTTGCTTCTTATGTCATTGTGCTGTTGCTATGGCTTGTGTTGCGTCATAAAGAACATAGAAAAGAAAGAAACGGATAACTTTTTCTTTTATCAGTCATCAAAAGTCTCACTTTTTTGGTTTATATTTGCATTAAAGACATTATTTAAACTAAAGTGATAGGTATATGAAAAAACTGATGTTCATTTTCAGCCTCTTGTTGGTCACAGTTGTGGCTCAGGCACAATTCGAGAAAGGAAAATGGTTTGTTAATCCGTCTGTGACAGGGCTGAATCTGTCTTATAATACCCAAACGGAAAAAGCTCATTTTGGTATTGAAGCCAATGGAGGTGCTTTCCTGGTAGACAATCTGGCTTTGTTGTTGCGTGCTGGTGCCCAATGGCAAGGTGGAGGCTCTGATGATTATATTCTGGGTGTAGGCGGACGTTACTACTTTGATGCGATAGGTGTGTTCTTGGGTGCTAATGTCAACTTGAACCATCATGTTTGGGAACATGACAAGCGCACGTTGGTAGGTTTTGGAACTGAGGCAGGTTATGCCTTTTTCCTTTCAAAGACAGTGACTATTGAACCTGCCGTTTATTGGGATATTAATAAAGATCGTTCTGAGTTTGGATTGAAAGTCGGTTTCGGATTCTATTTCTGATAAAAATATTCTGTTATGATAGGAGAAGAGAGCGTTCCGCTGGAAGTGCTCTCTTTTTTTGTGGGTAATAATAATCCTAAAAAGGGGTTATCTCCTTTGATATTCCGTTTTTTATTCCGTTATTTGCTGCAGATTTCAGAAAAGGGGGTGCCTTGTGCGAACGCAATGGCTGAGATTATACCCAATGAACCTGATACGGATCATGCCGGCGGAGGGATTTTTTTGAGTGTTTATTTCTGTTTTTTTCATCACAGCGTCTGTGCGGATGCTCCTTTTCTGTTGTTTATGATATAGTTTAATATGAAAGGAGCTTATGTTTCAAGTACAATTCATTACTCATTTTACCGATACCATTGGCTATGCCGAGTCAGCCCGCATTGCCCTTGAAGGTGGATGCCGTTGGATTCAGTTGCGTATGAAGGATGCCTCGGACGAGGAGGTAGAGACCGTGGCGCGACAAGTTCAGGCTATGTGCCATGATTTTGGAGCTTATTTTGTGCTGGACGATCGTGTAGAGCTGGTGAAGCGTCTTCATGCGGATGGTGTCCATTTAGGTAAGCTTGATATGCCCGTCGACGAGGCACGAGCCTATCTGGGACCTGAGTTTATCATTGGCGGCACAGCAAATACCTTCGATGACATACAGCGTCTTCATAGTGCAGGGGTCGACTATATCGGATGTGGTCCTTTTCGCTATACGACAACTAAGAAGAATCTGGCACCTACCCTTGGTTTGGAAGGGTATCGCAGGCTCCTGTCGCAGATGGAGGAACATGAAATCAACCTGCCCATCGTAGGTATTGGCGGTATCGGGGCAGACGATATAGCCGATCTGAAAGCTACAGGTCTGAATGGCATCGCCTTGAGCGGTAGCATCCTGCGTGCTTCAGATCCAGTGGAAGAAATGAAACGAATCATAGAATTAACCCAAAAATAACAGTATAAACTTATGGAAGACAACATTAAAATAACCTATCCCGACTCGGAGAAAGTCTATTTGAAGGGCGAAATCCATCCCGACGTGCGGGTAGCTATGCGTTGTGTCAATCTGACTCCGACTGTCACCATCGAAGACGGCCGTCGGGTGACGCGTGAGAATGCTCCCGTTTATGTCTACGATACGAGTGGTGTCTACAGCGATCCTTCTGTAGAAGTGGATTTGCGTAAAGGTTTGCCACGCCTGCGCGAAGCCTGGATACGTAGTCGTGATGTAGAAGTGCTGCCCGAAATCTCCTCGGAATATGGTCGTGAACGTCTGGCAGACAAGAGTCTTGATCATTTGCGTTTCGAACATATTTGCCTGCCCTATAGAGCGAAAAAAGGTTGTCAGGTGTCGCAGATGTACTATGCCAAGCAGGGTATCATTACCCCTGAAATGGAATATGTAGCTATCCGTGAGAATATGAACAATCGTGAATTGGGCATTGAATCATATATTACTCCCGAGTTTGTGCGTCAGGAGATTGCAGCCGGACGTGCTGTCCTGCCTGCCAATATCAATCATCCTGAGGCCGAGCCGATGATTATTGGTACACGCTTCCTGGTGAAGATCAATACCAATATTGGTAACTCTGCTACCACTTCGACTATTGAAGAAGAAGTGGAAAAGGCTATCTGGAGTTGCAAGTGGGGAGGGGACACGCTGATGGATCTTTCTACAGGAGAGAACATCCATGAAACGCGCGAATGGATTATCCGTAACTGCCCTGTCCCTGTTGGTACTGTGCCTATGTATCAGGCAATGGAGAAAGTAAAAGGTAAAGCAGAAGATCTGACGTGGGAACTTTTCCGCGATACGCTCATTGAACAGTGCGAGCAGGGCGTAGACTATTTTACCATCCATTGTGGCATCCGCCTGAAGAACATCCATTATGCCAACGAACGTCTTTGCGGCATGGTGAGTCGTGGAGGAAGTATCATTTCGCAATGGTGCAAGGTGCATCAGAAGGAAAGTTTCCTCTATGAGCACTTTGATGACATCTGCGACATCTGTGCACAGTACGACGTAGCCCTTTCGTTGGGCGATGGCCTCCGTCCGGGTGCCATCTACGATGCCAACGACCGCGCTCAGTTTGCCGAACTCGATACGATGGGCGAACTTGTGGAGCGTGCCTGGGCTAAGAATGTGCAGGCGTTTATCGAAGGTCCCGGCCACGTGCCCATGCACAAGATTCGTGAGAACATGGATCGCCAGATTGAGAAGTGTCACGAGGCGCCGTTCTATACGTTGGGGCCTATTGTTACCGACATAGCTCCTGGCTATGACCATATTACGAGCGCTATCGGAGCTGCTCAGATTGGTTGGTATGGTACGGCCATGCTTTGTTACGTTACGCCGAAAGAACACTTGGCTTTGCCGCAGAAGGAAGACGTACGTGTAGGTGTGGTTACCTATAAGATTGCAGCCCATGCTGCCGATTTGGCCAAAGGACATCCGGGTGCCGAGGTGCGTGACAATGCGCTTAGCAAAGCCCGTTATGAGTTCCGTTGGAAAGACCAGTTCAACCTGAGCCTCGACCCTGAGCGTGCATTGCAATATTACAAGGAGGCCAATCACTTGAATGGCAAGTATTGTACCATGTGCGGTCCTCACTTCTGTGCCATGCGCATCAGTCAGCGCCTGACCGATTGTGACTATACCGAACAGGAAACGGTGAAGGATAAGTAAACAAGATAAAATGATTATAACATTCTAATTTTAAGAACAAAATGATTGAAACAAAAGTATCACAGGGTATTATCAGTACCTATTTTGAGAAGTTGGAGAAGAACCTCGACCTCGATGTTGCTATCGTAGGCGGTGGCCCTTCGGGTATTGTGGCTGCTTACTATCTGGCCAAGGCCGGTTTGAAGGTAGCTCAGTTCGACCGCAAGCTGGCTCCCGGCGGTGGCATGTGGGGCGGTGCCATGATGTTCAACCAGATTGTCATCCAAGAGGAAGCTATGGATATCGTGCGCGAGTTCGAAATCAACCATGCACCTTTTGCCGATGGACTCTATGTGATGGATTCCGTGGAGAGCACTTCTTCGTTGCTCTATCATGCCGTTCATGCAGGTGCCACTATCTTCAACTGCTACTCGGTGGAAGATGTCATCTTCAAGAACAACCAGGTGAGCGGTGTGGTAGTTAACTGGACCCCTGTCCTTCGTGAAGGTTTGCATGTCGACCCGCTGAACATCCTGGCAAAGGTTGTTATCGACGGTACTGGCCACGATAGTGAGATAGCCGCTACCGTTGCCCGCAAGAACGGTATCCGTCTGGCTACAGAGACCGGTGCGGTTATCGGCGAGCGTTCGTTGGATGTTGTGTCTGGTGAGGAAGAAGTGGTGAACGGCACGAAGGAAATCTATCCCGGTCTTTACGTTTGCGGTATGGCTGCATCAGCTGTATCGGGTACTCCTCGTATGGGGCCCATCTTCGGCGGTATGTTGATGTCCGGTAAGAAGGTGGCTGATGAAATCATTGCCCGCTTGAAGAAATAACCTGTTTTTCAAGATATAGAATAAGGCACGGATGATGTGATTGGCATTATTCGTGCCTTGTTTTTTGCTTCTTGTATGAGCTGTCCATTCCAAAGGATTTGAATGTTTGCTTGATGAAAAAGATGAAGGTGTAAAGATTGGTATTGTGAGGGTGAATAGTGACTATACTTCCCATAATACATTGATTGGCGAGTTAATTATTGTAAAAGCAGAGTGGAAGGTGAAAGAAATTTTACTATTTTTGAATAATAAAAGGTCTCATTGTGGACAGATAATGAATTCTGCTGTTTGAAATGGGAGGATGATTAAATTAGATAAAACTCGTTTTTATTAGAAATAAAAGAAAATCAAGGAGATGAAAAGGAAGATGCATATGATACGAATGGCTGTTTCAGGATTAGGTATCGGTTTGAATGTGAATCATTATGTGAATTTTGCAGGACAAAATAGCAGAAAAAATAATGGTGATACAGAAGGTTCACCTGTTGAATATAATAGACGCTCAAACAATTTGGCAAAAGTTTTGGTTGTCGTGTTGATGGTAATGTCGTCGCCAATGATGAATGCAAAAATATCGGTTGCTAATTTGACAGAAGGGGATGGGGCAAAAACAGAAATGGTCGAACCAATTCTGATTGATTTAGAAAATCTTGATGAGGCGATTACAATTGTTCCTGATTGTTCTAATCCACAAAATGCACAAACTAAAGCTCCTTTTGGTGTAACATCTCTTCTTGGAGATAAGATACACCACTTTGATACTTTTAAAATAAATGGGAAAAAGTATTATATAGTATACTCTGGAATAAATAATTCAGAATATGTTGATAGAGTTTCATTTTTCAGAGAAGGGTTTAAAGCAATGCAAAATGGTGTTCAATTACCCGTAGTGCAAGAATTGGTTTATCACGATTTAGGTAAAGCTAAAGAATATTGTGGAATTATTGTAAGAACAACTCAAAGGCTAAAAAGTGGTGAATTTAAAATAACCAAAGAAGAAGTACGTTTACCTGATAATTGTGCTCAAACATTAATTGATCTTTTAGCTAATTATTCAAAAATGAAAAACCGTACTTCAATTGAGTATTCCGAAACTAAATCTCCCCAACTAAGACAAACTAAAGTTGAAATCTATTGATATACTTGCAAGACGAAGTTTACGTAGAAGAGATAAGTGCTAGTATAGTATTTATCTCTTCTTTATGTAACCGATATGTAACAAGTCTGCTACATTATCGCCGCTTTTCGTTCCGAAAAGTGTAAAACACCGGTATAGAAAGACATTTATTGTCCCAAAAATCGCAAAGGAGAATGATGGTGTTTTACTCTTGTAACTTTCGCACTTGCGAAACTGGAGTAAGCAGCTTTTATTTCCCAGTTAGGCAATTATTTTTTTCCAATAGGGAAAAACTTTTTTCCCAACTGGAGAAAAAAGGCTTTTAGGCGTGAAACTTGGGTATCATGCTTCGCTTTCACAAAACTGTTTCGTGAGAAAAAAAACTTTTTACGGTGAAGTTTCACTACAATCTGTTGAACGACAGTGATTTGTGATGAAAGATGCTTACTGTCGGTGAATTCTTTGCTTTCACCGTAAATCAATGTAATAGAGCGGATTAGGACGATGTGAAAGCGTGAAGGATTTTGGGGGAAACTTAGAATAAATAGGGGGGGAGGGATGTTTTTACTGGTTTGAAGTGGGAGAAGGGTATTCGCACCAAGTCCTTCTTTAGCTTCGTAAAGTCCCTCTTTAGCTCCCTAAAGTGGCACTTTACGCGGCTGAAGTTGCTGATTGTGACTTGGAATGTATATAACAAACGGGGGGGATTGAGTCTTTTAATCTTCCCCGTTTGCGTTGAATGGTTAGAATTTATAGGTAGCACCTACAGCAAAGATGCCGTATGAATTTGGATATCCTTTGTCTTTGTCTTTGATGTTCGCACTGATTAAGCCAAATTGGGTTCCGATACCCCAACTTTCGGTCAGGAAGTAAGTGGCTCCAACGTATGTTGCCATTGCCGGTACTATTTTAGAGCCTCCAACAGAAGACCATTTGACATGATCGAGGTCGTTGTAATTGTATCGGGTGGTTATGTCTGTATATTGTGTTTCTCTATGATCGTTGACGCTTGCGCTCTGAAAACCATCTGTATTTTGATAGTTGCCGACGAGATAGGTCATGTAACCGACGCCGGTTCCGATTTTCAAATATGTGTCAAGCTGCGGTATGGGGCTGTAGTGGAAAGAGATGGTCACCAGAGCATTCACATCTTCTCTGGTAATATCGGCATCGGCTGTACCTATTCCTTCACGGGATACTTTCTTGGTTTCATTTATCCTGTCCCATTTCTTGGTGCTGAAGTTGTAGACTTTACCAAAAGTGGTGCGAGTATATTTGTAGTCATACTCTCCTATTACCTTGTTTTGATACTTTCCTCCGTAGGTGTTATTTACAGCAAATCCGAAGCCTATTGTCACTTTATCGGCAATACGCCCGATGCCCCATTCCATTCCGAAATGTTGGTCGAATGTGCCTCGTGATTTATCGGCATAAGCTACTGTACCCACTCCAATGGCTAAATCCATTTTTCTGTCGCCTTTGTCAAAGGCGTCCTGTGCGTGTACGCTGAAGGCTATCAAGCCCATTGCGCCTAAAAGTAAGAACTTCTTCATTTGTAACTAATTTATGATTAATATTAGAGAGTAATCGATTTACTTGATAAAATAAAAATGATTAACTAGGTATGAGTCTTATTAATTAGCTTTCTGTATTATTGGTTTTGATATTATAACTTGATATCTATCCGAACTTTTGATTTGATTTTTTACAAAAATAGAAAATAAATGTTTACGATATTTTATTTTTATATAAATTAACGCGTGAAAATGGGATGAATGGAGATGACTATTCTATTTATAAAACAAGATGTGACTTTGTGAAAAAATCGAGCGAGCTTGTTTTTCTACTTTCTACTTTCGCTATCTTTGTTACTGTTTGATAATAGAGAAGGAAAGCAATCAATGACTGAACGTAAAATCATACATATCGATATGGATGCTTTCTATGCATCCGTGGAGCAGCGCGACCATCCTGAACTACGCGGTAAGCCCATTGCGGTGGGGCATGCCGAGGAGCGGGGTGTGGTGGCTGCTGCCAGTTATGAGGCGCGTCGCTATGGAGTACGTTCGGCCATGTCGTCGCAAAAAGCCAAACGGCTCTGTCCGTCGCTTATCTTTATTCCCGGCCGTATGGAGGTGTACAAGGAGGTGTCGCGCCAGATACATGAGATTTTCCATGAATATACGGATGTCATCGAGCCGATCTCGCTCGATGAGGCTTTTCTCGATGTTACTGACAATAAGCCTGGCATCCCGTTGGCGGTGGACATTGCCCGTGAAATCAAGCGGAAGATACGCAGCGAACTGAACCTCGTGGCTTCGGCGGGCGTGTCCTACAACAAGTTTCTGGCGAAGATTGCTTCGGATTATCGTAAGCCGGACGGGCTTTGTACCATCCATCCCGACCAGGCACTCGACTTCATTGCCCGTCTGCCCATCGAGAGCTTTTGGGGGGTGGGACCTGTTACGGCCAAACGGATGCATCTGCTGGGTATACACAACGGTGCCCAGTTGCGCGCCCGTTCGTTGGAGATGCTGACTAGAGAGTTTGGCAAGGTAGGGGCGGTGTATTATGATTTTGCACGTGGCATCGACTTGCGGCCTGTCGAGGCGGTGCGTGTACGTAAGTCCATCGGGTGTGAGCATACGTTGGAGAAGGATATCAACCGCACCTCGTCGGTCATCATCGAGCTGTATCATGTGGCAGTAGAGCTGGTGGAGCGCCTCCGGCGGAAGGATTTTCGTGGCAATACGCTGACGTTGAAGATCAAGTTTCACGACTTTCGCCAGATCACCCGCAGCATCACGCAGGGACAGGAACTGACGGAGTTGTCCATCATTTTGCCTCTCGCCAAGCAGTTGCTTCGTGAGGTGGATTATGAGGAACATCCCATCCGGCTCATAGGCTTGTCTGTGTCCAATCCGCGCGATGCGGAAGCCGATCGTCACGGAGTGTGGGAACAGCTCAGCTTTGAGTTCAGCGACTGGGAATAAGGACGTTAGCCTGATTTTGTAACAAATGATAGAAAAAATGTGTGAATGTTGGGCTATATATGATAAATAGTATTATTTTTGTGGGCATAAGGTGAAATCCCGATAGGGATGGACAATTATTGAAACCTGTAAAACGAATTACCATGAAAAACACTATCTTCTTGCTACTTACACTCCTGTCTTTGCTGGCTGCGTGTCAGAATAGCATTCAAGCAGAATTGGATGAGGAGAACGAAAACTTTTCGGAGGCTACATTGAGGGTACAGACACGTGCGGGAGGAACTTCTTCTCTTACTTATCCTGTTTATATTTATGCTTTTTCGGACGACGGTGCGTATGCGGCTTCTACAGAGATGCGTTCTGAAGAGGGCAGTGCGATGGAGCTTTGCCTTGCAGCGGGAAATTATACGATAGTGGCTTTGTGTGGCGTGGATGGCTATTCGTTTTCTGATCGGCCGGATATGGAGGATGTTGTGACATTTTCAGGTCAGCAGATGGCTGAAGAAGCCCTGATGTGCGGCATGGCCAAGGTACGTGTAGACGGAGATGCTTCGACCAGCATCACGCTGACGGCAGCCGTGAGCCGTTTGGAAATCGAACTGCATGCTATTCCCGATGATACAAAAGCGGTGCATGTCACTGTCGGGCCTGTGTATGCTTCGCTTGCCATGGACGGCACTTACGGTGGGAGCACCTCGTTGACAACTGCTTGTAGCGATGCGGGTAGAGGGGTGTGGACATCTCCTGTCTTGTATGTCTTTCCTTCGGCCGATCGTGCCAGGGTGTCGCTTTCCATTGCCTTGACTGATAGCAAAGGGGCTGTTTCTACCTATGGTTATACCTTGTCCGAACCGCTGGTTGCCAATACTCCTTATGAACTGGAAGGGACTTTCTCTGCAGGCTTCAATCTGTCGGGCGAGATTACGGCTGAAGATTGGAAGGATGTGCGCAACATTCGTTTTGACTTCGGCAGCACGACAGGCGGCGGTAATGAGGGTGATGGTGAGGATGATACTGAAATCAGTGGGACGGATATTCCTGCCGCCGGTACATTGTGGGACGGTCACCTGGTAGCGCTTTCTACTCCCGACGACAATGGCGGCGCTACTTTGCTTTTGTTGAGTACGAAAGAATGGACGGATGTACCTTCTGCTTTGAATACGGAAAATCCAAGCGAGGCGGCCAGTCTTGTCAATGCCTATACGGAAGGCAGTCTTAGCGGATGGCGCTTTCCGACGTCCGATGAGGCGAAGACTATGCGAAATGCTATCGGTGGAACTCACTTGTCGCAGACTAACAAGTTGCTGTCTGATAAAGGATTAGATATTTTAGAGACAGGCTATGAACCTGGTACAAAGGATACGCCTGTCCGTTATCTTTGTGAAGATGGTGAGAAAACGTATGTCTGGGGTGATGGTACTATTTCTAAGGCCGGTTCTTCACGTACTTATCGCTTGCGGGCGGTTAAAGAAGTCACGTTTCGCAAGCAGTGAAAGATAAGTTTGAGACAGAATGATCATTGTTATATTGGAAAAATAAAAAGATATGGGTTGTTTGATGAACGTTTTGTGGTTGCTGTTCGGAGGAATTCTGACGGCAATCGAATATGTGGTAGCCAGTCTGCTGTTGATGGTGACCATTGTGGGTATTCCTTTCGGCATACAGACGCTGAAGATGGCTTCGTTGGCCTTGTGGCCTTTCGGCAAGGAAGTGCGTAGCGGTAGCCGTTCGGACGGTTGTCTGTACATACTGATGAATGTGGTGTGGATTTTGCTGGGTGGTATCTGGATTTGCCTCTCACATCTGATATTCGGAGCTATCCTTTGCATTACCATTATAGGTATACCTTTCGGCCTACAGCACTTCAAGCTGGCAGCCGTGGCGTTGATGCCTTTTGGCAAAGATATTGTGGAGGCTTGAAGGGATAGGGAGTATTAAAAAGACAAAAGAGAGTGCATCCACTGAGGATGTGCTCTCTTTTTTTTCATATTGTTTAAAGGGTTGTTTACTAAGTCAAGCTTGCTGTGCAAGCAGTTTCTGAAGTTTGCCATTCAAGGCTTGGCACATGGCACCGTTTCCCATTGCTTGATAGCGTTTGATACGGTACTGTAACATCATGATTTCATTTACGTTTTTTTTCATAATCGTCTTGGTTTTGTGCCTTCCGCGTTTCGGAAAGCGGTTTGTACATCTTTTCTTGTTTTCTCTTCTAATAACACTGCAAAGATACGAATTGTTCACAAAAAATATGTTCTATAACATAAAAATCTTGTTGTTCCTTCCTGAATTTGTGTCAAAACGCCCGGTTTTGCCATCTGGATATTACAAAAATATGACTATCTTTGCGTGGAAATCCTTTTGAAAAGTGATATGAAAACTCTATTCGATAAGCTGGTGGTGTTGCTGTGCAGTCCCTATCCTGAGTTGAGGGCGCGTTGGAAAACGGTGGTGTTGCCTTCGCTGCTGGTGTTCTTCATTCTTTATGTTCTCCAGCCTTTCGGCATCTCGCGGATGGAAGGGAACAAGCTGTTTGTATTGGCGGGCTATGCGGTGGTGTCGTCGGCCATGCTGGCGGTGGCGGTTTACGTGCTTCCGGCCCTGTTTCCTGCGTGGTATCGGGAAGAACGGTGGACGGTGGGCAAGGAGATACTTTCCACGCTGCTGTTGTGTGTACTGATTACGTTGGGCAACTGGTGCTATACGGCAGGGGTATTTGCCTTGGAGCTGAACTTGCGTCTGCTGGCCGTCTGCCTGTTGTGGATGGTGGTGATCGGGCCCTTTCCCATTGTGCTGTTCGTGATGTGGAACCGTAACCTGCAACTGAGCCACAACTTGCAGGAGGCGGTGGCGATGAACGCCCGTCTGGCAGAAAGGGTACAGGCGGAAGCAGTATCGGAACCTCGGTCGGCGGAAGCCCGTGAAGAAGTCTTGTTGGAAGGAGGGACGAGAGAGAGTCTGGCGCTCGACCCCGTCCGGCTGCTCTATGCCGAGTCGGAAGGTAACTATGTACGGCTGCGCTACCTGGACGCCGGTAGCGGCAAGACCGCGGTGAAGCTGCTGCGCCTGACGCTGAAGCAGGCGGAGGATGCGTTTTTGGATTATCCTTATATAATAAGGTGTCACCGCGCCTATCTCGTCAACCTGCATCAGGTGGCGCAGGTGTCGGGCAATGCGCAGGGCTATCGGCTCCATCTGGAGGGGTGTGGGACGGAAGTACCCGTTTCGCGGAGCTATGCCGTCCGTGTAAAAAGAGCTTTGGAGGGCAGCGAGTAAGCTTGCCGTTTGTCCCAGACCTTTGTTATTCATCCCTCGTGGATGCAGTTGGTCACATATTCGGGCTGTCTGTCCCGGATATTTTTTTGTCTGTCCGCTTGCTTCTAATTTCGCTTTCGCTAAACGAAAAGAAAAGCAAAACAATGAAACGGTTATTCCTTATTCTGATGGTATTGACTGGAGCAGTCGCCCCGGATGCCGACGCGCAGATTGCCGTGACCGACACCATCTGCCTGATCTTGGACGGCGTGACGATGACGGACAGCGTGGGGCTGGACGAAGTGGTGGTGAAGCGTCGGCGCACGCCGGCGGCCAATAGCCGGTGGAGCGACCTGCATCCCGTGGAACTGGTTACGGTAGGCGGAGCGAACGGTGACCTCTACCGAGCACTCCAGACCCTGCCGGGCACGCAGGTGCAGGGTGAGACGGGCCGCCTGCTGGTGCGCGGAGGCGACGACCGAGAGACGCAGACCTACATCGACGGCATGCACGTACTGGTGCCCTACACTTCGGTGGGTATCGGCGCCTCGGCCCGTAGCCGTTACTCCACCTTCCTGTTCAGCGGGGTAAACTTGGCTTCGGGCGGCGCACCACTGGAGTATGGTGGGGCACTCTCGGCCGTTCTGCCGTTGGAGACGAAGGATTATAGCACGGTGGATAAGCTTGGGCTGAATGCTTCCATTGTAGGGGCGGGCGGGGGAGGAACGCGCACGTTCGGCAAAGGATCGGCTTCCGTAGATCTGAACTATCAGAACATGGCGTTGCACAATCGGATTTACCCCGGTCGGAAGGACTTCGGCCGTCCCTATCAGCTGCTGTCGGGAGCCACGCAGCTGCGCTTTACACCCGACGCGTCGACCGTGGCCAAACTGTATGCCCAGTACGATCGGACGGACTTTGCCACCTACGAGGGTGATGACCGCCGCCTGTTCGGCTTGGGCGAGGACAACGTCTACCTGAACGCCACGCTGCGCCGCGTGTCCGGTGCCGGTTGGGAGTGGTTTGCGGGTGCGGCCTGGTCGTACAACCGCCAGACGGTGGACAATGCTGCCGCTGAGGGGGACGCCTGGCTGCAATTCCAGCAAGAACTCCATCTGAAGGCCAAGTTGGGGCGGCGTCTGTCCCCGCTTTTCCGCTTGGACGGCGGAGTGGAGGCGTTTGTCCGCAGTTATGCCATGAGCTACCGTTTTCCGGCTTCCGTCGGTGAGGCGGAGGGGCACGTGTCGCCTTCGCTGGGTGCTGTCTTCCTGTCTGCAGCCTGTTTCCCGCTGGAGCGGCTCAAGGTGGAGGGCTCCGTGCGGGCCGAATATCACGGGCTGAGCGGAGCGACGGAAGTGTCGCCACGACTGGCACTGAACTGGTTTCAGGGCGACGTCGTGCTGACAGCCGTGGCAGGGCGATACACCCAGCCGGCGGCAGACAGCCTGCTGCTGAGGCAGACGGGATTGAAGCCCGAAGTGTGCTGGCAGTATAATGTGGGCGCTCAGTACGGTCGGGGCGGTCGACTGGCCAAGGTGGAGGTCTATTATAAGAAATACAGTCACCTGTCCCTGTGGACGGGCGGTGGAGAGGCGCCGTTGTTGCTGACTTCCGGTGGCTACGGCTACAGCAAGGGTATCGACCTCTTCCTGTCCGACCGCACGTCGCTCAGGAACTTGGAATACCGTCTGTCCTATACCTACAACCTGCCTCGCCGTCGGACAGGTCGCGACTCCGAGCTGACCGTCCCCCAATATGCCACGCGCCACAATGCCTCCGTCGTTGTCAAGTGGTCGCTTCCCCGCCTGCGCACTGTCCTGAGCTTGACTGACCGTTTCAGTAGCGGGCGCCCGTGGCACAACCCTGAACGGCTCGGCCAGATGAACGATGAGGTGAAGCCCTACAACAGCCTCGACGTAGGGCTGACCTTCCTGCCCTCGAAGAAGGTCATCGTCCACGCCTCGGCCACCAACATACTGGGCCGCCGCAACGAGTTCGGGCGCGTGGACGGGCGGCCTGTGCTGGCTGCCGCCGACCGCTTCTTCTATATCGGCGTCTTCGTGACGCTGGGGCGCCATGCGGCCTACGACGTTTCTAACTTTTAGTTCGCTGAGGTACCTCAGCAGCCTTTCCGAGACCTTTGCTGCCGAAGGTGGCGCCAGAGATCGAAACTTGTCTTTATTTACGAATTTAAAAATACAAAACGTATGAAAAACTTGATTTTACTTGTATTGCTGGCCCTCCAAGGCCTTGCCAGTGCGCTCCATGCGCAAACGCTGACCCTCCGTGTGAACGATATCCCGAAACCGAAGGGGCAACTCTACGTTGCCTTCTATGTCTCCGAGGCCGATTTCTTGAAGAAACCCTTGACGGGCTTCCGTGTGGCGGTGACCGACACCATGCTCGTCATCCCTTGCCGCGGGCTTCCGGCGGGCGAGTACGCCTTTTCACTCTTCCTGGACACGAATGGTAACGGACAGCTGGATACGGCGGCTTTCGGCATTCCGACAGAGAAATACGCCTTCAGCAACGATGCCGAAGGGGTGATGGGTCCTCCGGCCTACGAAAAGTGTCGCTTCCGCTTTCAGAATGATACGACTATGGTTGTTCGGCTGCGGTAAGCCCGCGCGGCACGGGGTAGGGGTAGAGAGGAGAAGGTCGCCAGAAGCTGGTGAAAATAGACGGTAAATAGCTGATGAATATCGGCAATTTTTTGATTCGTTTTGTCAGTACATTCGGGAGTTGCGAGTTGGTAGAATGGAAAACTTATTGTACATTTGTCAGCATAACAACCTCTCATTTATGAAATACATCGTCTACATCTTCAGCCTGGTCTGGCTGACATGCCTGTTTGCCTCGTGCAGTAGCAAACATGCCCATTTTATCAGTGATTCAAACTATCGTGCCCGTGTGGAGCAGGACTTCCAGCAGAAGCAGGTCGTCATGTCCAAGGGCAACCTGTTCGCCATCTTCGATACTGACCTGACGCTCTACGAGCGCGAGGCGCTGGAGTTTCTCTACGCCTACATGCCGCTAGCCGACATCACGGACTACTCCGGCGGTTTCCACCTGATGAATGTACAGGCGGCCCACCGTGCTTCCGAAGAGATGCCTTGGGGGCGGATGGTTTCCGAAGAGCTGTTCCGCCACTTTGTTCTCCCTGTGCGGGTGAACAACGAGCCTCTGGACAGTGCCCGCGTGGTGTTCTACGAAGAACTGAAGCCGCGCGTGCAACACCTCTCCATGCGTAATGCCATTCTGGAGGTGAACCATTGGTGCCATGAGAAGGCCGTCTACCAACCCAGTGACGCACGCACCAGTTCGCCGCTGGCCACAGTCCGCACCGCTTACGGACGCTGCGGCGAGGAGTCTACCTTCCTGGTGGCTGCCCTGCGCTCAGTGGGCATTCCCGCGCGCCAGGTCTATACTCCCCGTTGGGCACATACCGACGACAATCATGCCTGGGTGGAAGCCTGGGCTGACGGCAAATGGTACTTTCTCGGTGCCTGTGAGCCTGAGCCGGTGCTTAACTTGGGCTGGTTCAACGCGCCTGCCAGCCGCGGCATGCTGATGCACACTAAGGTCTTCGGCCGTTACGAAGGACCGGAAGAAGTGATGTCCGTCACACCCAACTATACCGAAATCAACGTTATCGACAACTATGCTCCCACTGCCCAAGCTACGGTGACCGTGACCGACGAGGCAGGACAGCCCGTCAGCGGAGCGTTGGTGGAGTTCAAGCTCTATAACTACGCCGAGTTCTATACCGTGGCTCGCAAGCAGACCGATGTATCGGGGCGGGCCTCGCTCACGGCCGGCAAGGGCGACATGCTGGTGTGGGCGTCGAAAAACGGACGCTTCGGTTTCCAGAAGCTTTCGTTTGGCAAGCAGGACGCCCTGATCGTGAAGCTCGACCGTCGCGATGGTGATCCGTTCGAATTGGATTTGGACATCGTTCCGCCCGTTGAGTCGGCCAATCTGCCCGCCGTTACGCCCGAACAGCGTGCCGAGAACGACCGTCGCATGGCCGCAGAAGACTCCATCCGCAACGCCTATGTGGCTACAATGATGACGCCCGAGGCAGCGCATGCCTGGGCTTCTTCCCAGAAGGGACTGAACGAAGCAGAGCAGCAGCGTGTGGCCGATTTTCTGGTGGCTTCGCGTGGTAATCATGCTGTCATCAAGGCCTTTGTTGCCTTTGCTTTGGAGCAGGGACAGGGCGGCCGGGCTGTCGAGTTGCTGGGCGCTGTGTCTGCCAAAGACTTGCGTGATGCCCGTTTACCCATTCTGAAAGACCATTTGCTGCATACGGCGGTTGTGCCTTGCGAGCAGAGCGTGTCGGCGTTGCTGAACCCGCGCATTGCGACAGAAGAACTGACAGCCTATAAGTCTTTCTTCCAGCAAGTCATTGACGAGCAGACAGCCGAAAACTATCTGTATCATCCGCAGAAGCTGGTGGACTGGTGCCGCGAGAATATCGCTCTGAACGATACCTTGAATTCGCAACGCATTCCCATGTCGCCCGAAGGCGTATGGAACGCCCGCATGGCCGACACCTATTCGCGCGACATCTTCTTTGTGGCCGTGGCCCGCAGCTTGGGCATTCCCGCCTGGATTGACGAAGTGACCGGAGCTGTATGTTATTTGGACTTGGCCAATCATCCGAATCTGAAGAACGGAAAACTTTATCATGTGGACTTCAATATGGGCGCTACACAGACTGTATCGCCTTCGGGTAGCCTGGTGGCAACGTTCCAGCCCACTAAGTTCATCGACGATCCTAAATACTACAGCCATTTCACCCTGTCACGTTGCGAGAACGGTGTGCTTCGCCTGCAAAGCTATGATGAAAATGGTGCTTCATGGAACACCTTACTGCGTACCCCCTTGCAGATGCCGGCCGGCTACTATGTGATGGTGAGCGGTACGCGTCTGGCCAGCGGTGGCGTGCTGGTGCACATGAGCGGCCTGAATGTAGAGGCGGACAAAACGGTGAATACAGCCTTGACAATGCGTGAAAGTAAGGACCAGATACAGGTGATAGGTAACTTCAATTCTGAATCGCTCTTTACGCCTATCGCTGACGGTGTCGTGGCCAATGATCCCATCAGCGTATTGACGGCATGTGGTCGTGGCTATTTCGTGGTTGGCGTCTTGGGTGTAGGGCAGGAGCCTACCAATCATGCTCTGAAGGACATTGCCAAACTGAACAAAGAATTGGAGAAGTGGGGGCGCAAGATGGTGCTGCTCTTCCCCGATACCGAGAAGTATGGCAAGTTCTGTCCGCAAGATTTCCCGGGTCTGCCGTCTACCATTGTCTACGGTATCGACAGCCACGGCATTGCTGCCCAGATTATAGAGAATATGAAGCTAAAGCATAAAGACACGCTGCCGGTATTTGTGATAGCCGACACATTCAACCGCGTGGTGTTCGTTTCGCAAGGCTATACCATCGGCTTGGGCGAACAGCTGATGCAGACAGTGAAGGGCCTGTAAACGCTCTTCCTGACACAGTGCTTCGTTGGGTTCTGACACAGTGCTTCCTCACCTTCTCATGCAGTGCTTCGTGAGAGGATGAGGAAGCACTTCGTTAGACCCTCATCCAGTACTTCATGGAGGCCCCATGTCGTATGGTATGGAAATCTGCGTTGATATAAAGAGGAGGATACGAACCGTACGGGCATAAAAAAAGTCTGGTGTGCTTTCGCACGTC
>ULRH01049014.1_pt1 | contig 79985 bp, 63 predicted proteins | sample 1955271 | NCBI WGS metagenome assembly ULRH01 (sample SAMEA4835677, study PRJEB28245) | human gut metagenome | biome: gut microbiome; material: fecal sample | place: Denmark | collected 2008 | reverse complement strand
GGCTGCTGCACCGCCGCCATACGGCACAACAAGCCATTGATGCTTTCGAGCGATGCCGGCAAGCAGGCTTCGCCAATATCAGCATCGACCTGATGTACGGACTGCCCGGTGAGACACTCGCTTCCTGGAAAGCCGACTTGGAGCAAGCCATCGCCCTGCACCCCGAACACATTTCCGCCTACCACCTGATTTACGAAGAAGGCACACCCCTATGGAAACTCAGGGAAGAGCATCGGGTAAGCGAAATAGACGAAGATTTGAGTGTAAGCCTTTTTTCCGAACTGATTCATACGTTGAAAACCGCCGGATATGAACATTATGAGATTTCCAACTTCTGCCTGCCCGGAAAACATTCGCGCCATAATTCCAGCTATTGGATTGGAAAGAAATACTTGGGCTGCGGTGCTTCGGCTCATTCGTACAACGGCATCTCGCGCCAATGGAACATCGCATCGCTTGAAAAATACATGACAGGCATCGAGCACCGTAAGCCTGATTACGAAATAGAAAAACTCGACCTCTATACCCGCTACAATGATTTTGTCATTACCAGCCTGCGCACCCAATGGGGGATGTCTCTAACCAAGCTCAAGACCGATTTCGGAGAAAAACTATACGATTATTGTATCCAACTGGCCACACCCCATTTACAACAACATACCCTGCAACAGGCCAATGGCCTCCTGAAGTTTACCGAACAAGGTATTTTCATATCCGATGGAATCATGAGCGACCTGCTTTGGGTAGAGTAGCATATTTTTCTACAAAAAGACTTTGTCCATATCAATATTTTACTTATTTTTGGCAAAAGATTTAAATATGTAAGTTGTTATGAGCCAAAAACAGAAAAGATTTATCTTACCAGAAGACGAAATTCCACGCTTCTGGTACAACATTCAGGCAGACATGAAAAACAAACCGCTGCCTCCCTTAAACCCTGCTACCAAAGAACCGCTGAAACCCGAAGACCTTTACCCCATCTTCGCCAAAGAACTTTGCCAGCAGGAATTGAACCAAACAGATACATGGATCGAGATACCCGAGGAAGTGCGCGACATGTACAAATACTACCGGAGCACCCCGCTGGTACGTGCATACGGACTGGAAAAAGCATTAGACACCCCTGCCCACATCTATTTCAAGAATGAAAGTGTCAGCCCAATCGGCTCGCACAAGCTGAACTCGGCACTGGCACAAGCCTATTATTGCAAGAAAGAAGGCGTGAGCAATATCACAACCGAAACCGGAGCCGGACAATGGGGAGCAGCCTTGTCGTATGCAGCCAACGTATTCGGACTGGAAGCTGCCGTATATCAAGTAAAAATCAGCTACGAGCAGAAACCATACCGGCGCAGCATCATGCAGACATTCGGCGCACAGGTCACTCCTTCACCTTCCATGTCAACCCGCGCAGGAAAAGACATCCTGACCAAATACCCCAACCACCAAGGTTCATTGGGTACCGCCATCTCGGAAGCCGTAGAACTGGCACGCACCACCCCCAACTGCAAATACACCTTAGGTTCGGTGCTGAGTCACGTAACCCTGCATCAGACCATCATCGGACTGGAAGCCGAAAAGCAGATGGAAATGGCGGGCGAATATCCCGATGCCATCATCGCTTGCTTCGGTGGAGGCTCGAACTTCGGCGGCATCGCTTTCCCGTTCATGCGCCACACCATCCTGGAAGGAAAGAAAACCCGATACATTGCAGCCGAACCGGCATCATGCCCGAAACTGACACGAGGCAAATTCGAATACGATTACGGAGACGAAGCTGGATATACCCCGTTGCTGCCGATGTTTACACTGGGACACAATTTTACCCCTGCCAACATCCATGCCGGAGGCTTGCGTTATCACGGAGCAGGCGTCATCGTATCGCAACTGATTAAAGACAACCTGATGGAAGCCGTGGATATCCAGCAATTGGATTCGTTCAAGGCAGGTTGCCTCTTCGCTAAAGTAGAAGGCATCATTCCGGCACCGGAATCATGCCACGCCATTGCCGCTACCATCAACGAAGCATTGAAATGCAAAGAAAGCGGTGAAGAAAAAGTATTGCTCTTCAACCTGTCCGGACACGGACTGATTGATATGAGCGCTTACGACCAATACCTGGCAGGCAACCTTACCAACTTCGAGTTAAGCGATGAAGACATCGAAAAGAGCATAAAAGAAGCAGATGCACTGAATAAATAATATGCAAACGTGAGTATGTGCCAGTATAAAATGTAAAAACAACCGATTATATTGGCAAAATACGGGTGTTCATATAAAAAATATCGCCAAACGCTTGCAGATTCAAAAATAATGCGTACCTTTGCACCCGTGTTCGAGAAACGCCTTCTCGACACAGCAAAGGATGGCCCGTTCGTCTATCGGTTAGGACGCAAGATTTTCATTCTTGAAAGGGGAGTTCGATTCTCCCACGGGCTACTTCCAAAAACGACATCTGCCAAGGCAGAAAAGAAAGATGGCCCGTTCGTCTATCGGTTAGGACGCAAGATTTTCATTCTTGAAAGGGGAGTTCGATTCTCCCACGGGCTACCTAAGAAGGGTTATCCGAGAAATCGGGTAACTCTTTTTTTATTCAGGAAAAATTTCACTACCTTTGCCGGAAAGCATATATAAATAAGGAGAAGGAGATACCCACATGAGTACCAAAAGCATCAATGCGGAACTGTTCCGCCAGTTGAGTTACATCGCCGATGATGAAAACTGCATGAAGAAAGCATTGGACTATATCAGGAAACTTGCTATCCAAAAGGAGAAAGCACAGCCCCTTACCGCCACTGATACATTGGCAGAAGACATTGTGCCCTATCGCACGAAAGAAGAACTGAAAGAAGGATTCAATCAAGCTTGCCAAGAAGCAAAGCACTATAAAGATGGAAAATTGCAACTACAAACATGGGAAGAAGTATATCATGAACTATAATGTAAAACCGACTCCCTATTTCCTAAAAGAACTCAAACGCCTCAGCAAACGTTACCGATCTTTAAAAGAAGACGTAAATCTGCTTGTTGCTTCATTACATGAGAATCCATTTCAAGGAACTGATCTAGGTAAAGGACTACACAAAATCAGAATGTCTATTACTTCGAAAGGTAAAAGCGGTGGGGCAAGAGTCATTACACTGACCTTACTTGTTACATCGGATAAAGCAGATATATTGCTGCTCACATTATACGACAAATCCGAATGTGAAAACCTGACCGATGCCGAATTGAAAGCCATCCTTGCACAAAACGGACTCTGAAATACCTATACGACTTATGCATCAAGAAAACATACAAACACTGTACCAAACATATACCGGACATCTCCCCGAAGCCATCGAACCATTGGCAGGCGCAGGCTCCAACCGCAATTATTACCGCCTGAAAGGAACTCCGCAACTGATAGGCGTATATGGCACATCGGAAGCCGAGAACCGTGCTTTCTTATACATGGCACGACACTTCGAGGCAAAAGGATTGCCTGTTCCACACGTTTACGCCCAAACCGATGACGCTATGGCTTACCTGCAAGAAGACTTGGGAGACACCTCATTGTTTCAAGCCATTGAGCAAGGAAGGAATACAGGCATATTCAACGAAGCTGAAAAAACTTTATTGAAACAAACCATCCGCCTGCTTCCACGCATACAATTCGAAGGAGCGGAAGACATGGATTTCTCCGTCTGCTACCCGCAAGCTGAATTCAACCGGCGCAGCATCCTGTGGGACTTGAATTATTTCAAATATTGCTTCCTAAAAGCCACGGGCATTGACTTTCAGGAAAATTTACTGGAAGACGATTTCGAAAACATGACGCAAGTATTGCTTGCCGATACGTTCTCCACCTTCATGTACCGCGACTTCCAAAGCCGTAATGTGATGATAAGGGAAGGGAAACCTTACTTCATCGACTTTCAGGGCGGACGGAAAGGACCCGTTTATTACGATGTGGCTTCATTCTTATGGCAAGCCAAAGCACGATTCCCACAACATTTACGTGAAGAGCTGATACACGACTACTTGGACGCCCTTCATGCCTATTGCCCCATGCCCGAATCCTACTTTAGGGAACAATTAAGGCAATTCGTCCTTTTCCGCACCTTACAAGTATTGGGTGCCTACGGATTCCGTGGTTACTTCGAACAGAAGCCGCACTTCCTGCAAAGCATCCCGTATGCCATCGGAAACCTGGACCAATTATTGGAAAAGGAGTTTCCGGCATATCCTCACCTATGCAAAGTGCTGAAACAATTAACCAGGCTTCCCGTATATGCCACCGAACTGAACAAGCGCAAGCTTACGGTGCGGGTCATGAGCTTTTCCTATAAGAAAGGGATTCCGGAAGACCCGTCCGGAAACGGAGGCGGATATGTATTCGATTGCCGTGCCATCCATAATCCGGGCAAATACGATGCCTACAAGCAACTGACCGGACGCGATGAGCCGGTTATCCGGTTCCTGGAAGAAGACGGAGAGATACTGACCTTCTTAGAACACGTATACGCACTGGCCGACGCCCATGTGCAACGCTTTCTGGAAAGAGGTTTTACCCACCTGAGCATCTGTTTCGGATGTACAGGCGGACAACACCGCTCGGTTTATGCAGCCGAACATACCGCCCGACACATCCACGAGCAATTTGGAGTGAGGGTGGAAGTGATTCACCGGGAACAAAATATTACTTATAACTATTAAGATGCCATGAAAGCCATGATATTTGCCGCCGGGCTGGGAACCCGGCTCAAGCCCTTGACCGACCGGATGCCCAAAGCATTGGTTCCTGTAAACGGAATCCCCATGCTGCAACATGTCATCCTAAAGCTAAAGCAAGCCGGATTTACTGAAATCGTCATCAATATCCACCACTTTGGCGAACAGATTATCGATTTCCTGCAAGCCCACCAGAACTTCGGCATCACCATCCATATCAGCGACGAAAGAGAAGAATTGCTGGATACCGGAGGAGGAATCAAGAAAGCCATTCCTTTCTTTAGCGGCAATGAGCCATTCTTGGTGCATAATGTGGATATATTGTCAGACACCGACCTGAAAGCCTTATACGATTATCACCGGCAAAGCATAAACGATGCAACCTTATTGGTCAGCCAACGGGAAACCTCACGCTACTTGTTGTTCGATAAAGACAATGCCCGCCTTTGCGGCTGGATAAACAAACAGACCCTGCAAACCAAGCCCAACGGTTTTGTCTATCATCCCGAACAACACGAAGCGTATGCCTTCAGCGGCATCCACGTTATCTCCCCTTCCCTCTTCCGCTATATGGACAAACGTTGGACGGGTAAGTTTTCCATCACTGATTTTTATCTCCAAACTTGTAAAGAAGCACGCATTGGCGGATACTTTTCTCCTAACCTTCAACTGATAGATATAGGAAAACCCGAAACATTGGCGCAAGCGGAAAAACTTTTTGAATGAAGAATGAAGAATCGTTTTCAGCCGAATGGCATTTTTCATTCTTCATTCCTAATTCTTCATTCAAAAAAGCTCCAGCTTGTTTTTCCGGGCTTCTTCCAGAGAGGTAAGTCTTACTTGTTTCTCTTTGTTGCCTTCGCGCAATGCCTCATATTCATCTGCCAGTTCTTTTACAAACGCATCATGCATTGCCGGATTCAACAAACGGGCAGCTACAGGTGCATTCTGCGAAGCATCTTTCAGATAAACCACAGGTCCCTGATAGACCGGAGCTATCTTCAATGCCGTATGAAGTTTGGAAGTCGTAGCACCGCCAATCATTACCGGAATGTGCAGACCTGCACGGTCGAGTTCGTGCACGACATGTACCATTTCCTCCAACGAAGGGGTTATCAATCCGCTTAATCCTACAATATCTACTTTCTCACGTATCGCCGTTTCCACAATCTGCTCGGCAGGAACCATCACACCTAAGTCAATGATTTCGTAATTGTTGCACGCCATCACGACCGACACGATATTCTTCCCGATGTCGTGCACATCACCTTTTACCGTAGCTACCAGTACCTTGCCCGCCTTCTTCGCCCCTTCTTTCTTCTGCGCTTCGATGTAAGGCTGCAAGATGGATACCGCCTTCTTCATCGTGCGTGCCGTCTTTACCACCTGGGGCAAAAACATCTTGCCCGAACCGAACAGCTCCCCTACCCCGTTCATGCCTTCCATCAACGGGCCTTCGATGATACTCACCGCATCGGGGTATGTATGCAAAGCCTCTTGCAAGTATTCTTCCAGATAATCACCGATGCCTTTCACCAATGCGTATTGCAAACGCGAATCTACATCCGTGCCGTTTCTCCACGCCAGATTTGTCTCTGCTCCTTGCACGGCTCCGGCATTCTCTTTCTCCGCCTTCAGCTTCTCCGCCATTTCTATCAACCGTTCGGCTGCATCGGCACGGCGGTTCAACACCACGTCTTCGATACGTTCCAAAATATCGGCAGGAATATCGGTATAAAGCACCGAAGATGCCGGATTGACGATGCCCATATCCATGCCTTGCGCAATCGCATGATAAAGGAACACGGCATGCATTGCCTCGCGGATGTAATTATTTCCCCGGAAAGCGAAAGACAGGTTGCTGACCCCGCCGCTGATATGCGCTCCCGGCAAGTTCTTCCGAATCCAGCCCGTAGCACGGATAAAGTCGACGGCATAATTGTTATGTTCTTCCATCCCCGTAGCTACCGCCAGCACATTGGGGTCGAAGATAATGTCTTGCGGACGGAAGCCCACCTGTTCCGTCAGGATGCGATAGGCACGGCTACATACTTCAATCTTCCGTTCGTAAGTATCTGCCTGCCCTTTCTCATCAAAAGCCATGACGATAACCGCCGCGCCATAACGCTTGATGGTACGGGCACGTTCGATAAAGACCGCTTCGCCTTCTTTCAACGAAATGGAATTGACAATGCCTTTGCCCTGCACGCATTTCAGTCCGGCAAGTATCACATCCCACTTGGACGAGTCTATCATAATAGGTACGCGCGCGATATCGGGTTCCGATGCGATGAGGTTCAGGAAGGTGGTCATCTCTTGAACGGCATCCAGCAAACCGTCGTCCATATTGATGTCAATCACTAACGCTCCGTCCTCCACCTGCTTGCGGGCGATGGACAAAGCTTCCTCGTATTTTTTTTCATTAATCAGCCGAAGGAACTTACGCGAACCTGCCACATTACACCGCTCGCCTACGTTGACGAAATTGATTTCGGGCGTAACTTCCAGCAATTCCAAGCCCGAAAGCCATAAATACTTCGAAGCATCGACCCGTTGATGCGGTTTTCTGCCTTCCACCAGCGAAGCAAACCGCCGGATATAGGCTTCGGTCGTTCCGCAACATCCGCCGATGATATTCACCAGCCCCTCGTCAATGTATTCCTTTACTTCGGCTTCCATCTCTTCAGGCGTCTGGTCGTATTGTCCCAGCGTATTGGGAAGCCCGGCGTTGGGATAAGCACTGATGTAATAAGGCGCACGCCGGGCAAGTTGTTCCAAGAAGGGTTTCAATTGCCGGGCACCGAACGAACAGTTCAAGCCTATCGAGAAAATATCGGCATGTTGCACCGAAGCCAGGAAAGCATCGAGTGTCTGCCCCGAAAGGGTACGTCCTCCCGTATCCGAGACCGTGACCGAAAGCATCAGGGGCACCTTGCGTCCGCATTGCTCCATTGCCTGCTCTGCGGCATAGATAGCTGCTTTGGCATTCAGCGTATCGAAAATGGTTTCTATCAGAATCGTGTCTACCCCACCTTCCAGCAATGCCGTCATCTGTTCCAGATAAGCTCCGGCAAGCCCATCGAAGGTCAGAGCACGGTAAGCAGGATTGTTCACATCGGGACTCATCGAGCAGGTCTTGTTGGTAGGGCCTACCGAACCGGCTACCCAGCGAGGCTTCTCCGGATTCTTTGCCGTATATTCGTCGGCAAGCCGGCGTGCCAGACGTGCCGCTTCCCGGTTGATTTCCGTACAATAAGCCTCCAAGTGATAATCTGCCATCGACACACGGGTGGCATTGAAGGTATTGGTCTCGATAATATCGGCACCGGCATCCAAATACTTGCGATGTATATCTGCTATCACATCCGGACGGGTCAGGCACAACACATCGTTGCATCCTTTCAACATGCCGGGTACCTCACGGAACCGTTCTCCACGGAAATCCTCTTCCGTCAGTCCGTATTGCTGAATCAGGGTTCCCATCGCCCCGTCCAGCACCAAGATACGTTCGTTTATCTGTTCTTGTATTGTTTTCATCGTTTTTTCTTATTATAAGATTGAACACAGAGACACGGAGACACAGAGTTTTATAATTGGAGCTTTTTTCTTTAAGAAAAAACTCTGTGTCTCCGTGTCTCTGTGTTCAAAATCATTTCTACACTCACCGTTTGAACATCCGGTCCATCATCCGCTTGTCTTCTTTCTCCTTCAGGCTCTGGCGCTTGTCGTATTCTTTCTTACCCTTTGCCAAGGCAATGACCACCTTTGCCAACCCTTTCTCGTTGATATACATACGGGTGGGCACAATGGTAAATCCCGGTTCGGCGGAAGTGCGCTCCAGTTTGCGAAGCTCTTTCTTCGTAAGCAGGAGCTTGCGGTCGCGCCGTGCGGCATGGTTATTATACGAACCGTAAAAGTATTCGGCGATGTGCATGTTCTTCACCCATAGCTCGCCCCGTGAAAAATAGCAGAACGTATCGACCAGGCTTGCCTTGCCCTGACGGATGGACTTGATTTCGGTACCCGTCAGCACGATGCCCGCCGTATAGGTGTCGATGAACTCGTAATCGAACGAGGCACGTTTGTTCTTGATGTTTATATTGCTTGCGTTTGTTTTCATTTTCAATTCAAAATTACAGATAATCGGTTAAACAAGAATTCAATCAGTGCCGGACAAACCAGGATGATGAGCGTAGCCACAATGGTAAATACCATCTGCTGACGTTCGGGCACGTTCAGCCACCGACGTACGCCTTCGAACACCACCACAAGGGTATATATTTGTAAAATCCAGTGAAGCAGAACGATGGAAAACAGGCCGCTGATGATATCGAGCACAAAAGTAACTACCATCGAATAGCCAACGAACACCTGCACGCGCCTGCCTGTTTCGACCGACTTCAGCCACCTCACACTCAGCTTGCTCAACAGATACACCGAAAGAAAAAAACCGCCGAACAAGGCCACTGCCACGGCACAACAACGGGTGAGTGCCACCTGAAACATCTCCGGCGAAATGTCTTTCCCTATAAACGCGCCGATAAACTCCGACAAGCCGCACAGCCCGATAAGCGGATAAACAAACTTCGACTGGATATCGCCGGCACCTCCACGCTCCGTTATCTCGTCCCAAGCCTCGCCAGGCGCAGACAACAGGGACACTATCTGATGAAATAATCCTTTATACATAGTCGCTTCTCTCTTTCTTGAACTGCAAATGTACAAAAAAAGCGGAATAAATAAAGCCGGAACCCTACTGTCCGGCTTTATTTTTGTCTTTTTATACGAATTACTTGAAGACTCCGTTCATCGGGCAAGCAAACGGGACAGGCTTCCGCCTTGGGAGATGGCTTCGTTCAATTCCTTCACTTTCTCGTAGTCTATCTCCACCTTGCCTTCCGTCAGCACGTCCTCGTCATAGCTGATGTCTTTCGTATTCCGTTCGAATGAAATCGTTATCTTGTCCGGACGCTTGCTGTACTTTTCCTGATAACGTGCCATGGCATCGATAATATTGAAGTGCCACCAGCCTCCCGAAAGCTGGGTAAACTCGTCATCCTCTTCCACTTCCAGTAACTTATGACGCAAATACAGTGTCATGCCTTTCTCCGTAAAGTCTTCATCGGCATTATAATATAAGGTGAACTGATGCTTCTCCATCTCTTCTTCCCGGTCGTCCAGGTCGTTCGTATCCACGCCTTTGCGCACGAAGAATTCTATCGGCAGGAACATATCGTCCAGCTTATAGAAGAAATAAGTAGCGTCGCTCGATGTCACTTCCACGCCAGATACCGGAGCACCGGAATCGGCTTCCGTAGGAGCCTGAGGCATCCACAAGCCTTCGCTTATCGTAGAATATCCATAGATGGTAGCGTCTATTTCGCCATCCGACATATCTTGCGTATAATCATACGTATAGTGCAACTGGATATAGCCGGAAGTAGAGGGCACTCCCTGCAAGTCGCCCGCGTTCAGCGGATTGACCTTATACCCCATCTGGCTGACATACAGGCCCGTCAATTTATCTATCTTCATGATTTCGTTAAAGTTCTGGATATTGCTGTTATCCCCGCCATCCAAGCAGGAAGTGAACCCCAGCATCGAAACCAATGCCGCCCAAAGTACACCGAATTTCATTCTTTTCATTTTTCTTTTCCTTTACAAACCTAAATCGGATGATTTACTTGCGTGCAAAGATGCAGAAAACCTTGCACATTTCAAAATAAAAGCCGGACAAAAAGTTTGCCCGGCTTTCTTCACTTTCACACTTTTGCACTTAGAGCCTGTTTAAATTTTGCTTAGGTTTATTTTGAGAATTGTTTTCAAGTATGTTTTTCTGATTTTATAAGAAGGATAGTGGCTACCTAACGCATAAAACTAGGAAAACAGACCGGACTCAAAAGAGACCTGATAATATAAACTTTATCGGAAAATTTAAACAGCCTCTTATTATCAAACAAATATCATTTATTTGAATTTGAACTATTATTTTGATACTCCAACCATTGTTTATAATATTCAACGGCACTAGGATAGTTCAATTCCACTATTCTGTCCAAGATTTTGTTTTCTTCATAACTCCCGTCGGTAGATTGTTCATAAGAAATGACGATTTTATTCGGTTCCTTACCATAAGTTGCCTTATACGAACTTAAAGCCGCACTCAAATCAAAATGTTGCCAACATGCCGTCAATTCACTAAATTTATCATCGTCCGCTATGTCGGTCACTTTATGACGCAAATACAATGTCATGGAAGAACCGTCAAAATCTTCTGCCGGATTATAATGCAAAGTAAATTGATGGGCAGCTATTTCATCCAGGGTTTCATCGTTGTCAACGTCTCTCAGATAGAAATTTACACATAAGAACATATCGTTCAACTGATAAAACCCATAAACGAACTGCGGACTGCTAGACGATGTCAAAGAATAGATACCTGCATTCGCATCCGTTTCAGTTGGAGTCGTCGGCAACACCTGCCCTTCAAAGACCGGACCAAGCCCCGCCAACGTTATATCTACTTCATTCCCTGTCATTTCCTGTTTCTCATAAGTGTACGATATAAGAGCAAAAGGAGTAGTAGGCCATGTTGTTACCTGTGAAGCATTCAGAGGATTCAACTTTGCGCCAAATTGGGTAGTAAACGTATGAAGACCTAAATAATTGTTCAGTTTCACAAATTCTCCATTAGAACCACCTGCAATATTAGAAGGTTCCCCTCCATCCAAACAAGATATAAACCCAAGCATCGAAACCAATGCCATTACCCATACGCTCAATTTAAACTTTTTCATGTTCTTCGTTTTATTTGATGTTTCAATTAATTAGATAAACTTTTTAAGTAAAATGTAAAGATGCTGAAAACACTGCACGAGATTACGAATTTTAACACATATTTTGAAATAATGCCATACGGCTGCATCCGACCATGCACATAGGTGCACCCGCCCACGCACGTAGGCACGCAAGCCAATGTATCTATATGCACCTTATCAGCAATCCGCATCGCCGGTTTTCACCACCTCGGCAAACTCTTCCAGATGCTCGTCTACATAACGCGCCACCTGCCCGGTCACCTCTTCTTCCATCTCCATGAACCGCTCTTCCAGGTCATCAAACACTTCGTAACGCTCGTACATTGCCATAAACTCATCTTCGCTACACTCACGCTCCAAGTCCTCGCGGTTTTCCTCGTAAATCTTCCGCGCCGCGTATACCAGCTTCGAAAACTCCTTCGCCCCCATCAGGCGCATCGCCTTCGCAAAAGGATTGAGGAAAATGTAAGGGCCGTATCCGTTCTGAATCAACTGCACGAAACCTCCCTCGTCTACTTCTTCGCAAAACAGGCGGTAGCCCAACAACGTGTGCTGCATTCCGTTGAGCAAAGGCATCGTATCGGCATTGACCTGCCCGCCTGTCACTTCCAAGTAACGGTCGGTAAACACTTGCAGAAACTCGTCCATCCCTTCACCTGCCGCCCGGCGCAACGCTTCATCGCTTACTGTAATCTTCTTTTCTTCCATCTTCTTGTTTCTCTTTTTGAACACAGAGACACAGAAACACAGAGAAATAAAGTCTGAATATTTTCTTTTTACTCTCTTTATTCCTATAATATAAAAACTCTGTGCCTCTGCGTCTCTGTGTTCGATTATTATACGATAGAAATCACGCCGCAAAGATAAGGCTTTTCGGCCATATACGAAAAAGATTTTGCCAAGTTGACATTACAAAACAGCAAGTCTCATAAAAAATATCATTAAAAAGCGACAAAAAGTTCGTTCCGTCCCGTTGCATAAATCAATAAAACAACTAACTTTGCGTGCGGAATCAAGAGGGACTGCCTCTGAGACCCGACTAAGAACTACTTATTTTTTATTACTCAATAAAACGTAACGAATATGACTTATTCACACGAAGTTGAACACATGTGTTGTGTCGCAAAAGGACCTAACCACGGTCCGGCTCCTATTCCTGAAGAAGGGAAATGGATTCAGGCAAAAGAAATCAAAGACATTTCAGGTTTGACCCACGGTGTGGGATGGTGCGCTCCTCAGCAAGGTGCGTGCAAGCTGACACTGAACGTTAAGGAAGGCGTTATCCAAGAATGTCTGGTAGAAACTATCGGTTGCTCAGGTATGACCCACTCAGCTGCTATGGCATCTGAAATCCTGCCGGGCAAGACTATCTTGGAAGCTTTGAACACCGACTTGGTTTGCGACGCTATCAATACAGCCATGCGTGAATTGTTCCTGCAAATCGTTTACGGTCGTACCCAATCAGCTTTCTCAGAAGGCGGCTTGATGATCGGCGCAGGCTTGGAAGACTTGGGTAAAGGTCTCCGCAGCCAGGTAGGTACATTGTACGGAACAAAAGCTAAAGGCACCCGTTACCTCGAACTGACCGAAGGTTACATCACCCGTATGGCTTTGGACAAAGACAACCAGGTAATCGGTTATGAATATGTTCACATGGGCAAGTTCATGGAACAAGTGAAGAAGGGTGTTGACGCTAACGAAGCGTTGAAAGCTGTAACCGGAACTTACGGTCGCTTCAAACCCGAACAAGGCGCAGTTAAATATATTGACCCACGTAAAGAATAATAGGAGGACACAGATTATGATTAGACCAGTACAGTTTGAAAGTCAAGACCGTCGCATGAAGCAGATTCTGGCTGCATTGAACGAAAACGGCATCAAAGACATTGAAGAAGCTAACAAGATCTGTGAAGAAGCAGGACTCGACCCGTATCTGACTTGTCAGGAAACTCAGGGTATCTGCTTCGAAAACGCTAAGTGGGCTTACGTAGTAGGTTGCGCCATCGCACTGAAGAAAGGCTGCAAGAACGCTGCCGATGCTGCCGAAGCTATCGGTATCGGTTTGCAATCGTTCTGTATTCCGGGTTCTGTAGCCGATGACCGTAAAGTAGGTTTGGGTCATGGAAACTTGGCAGCCCGTCTGCTCCGCGAAGAAACCCAGTGCTTTGCGTTCTTGGCAGGCCACGAATCATTCGCTGCTGCCGAAGGTGCTATCAAGATTGCAGAAATGGCAAACAAGGTTCGTACCAACCCGTTGCGTTGCATCCTGAACGGTCTGGGTAAAGACGCCGCTATGATTATCTCTCGTATCAACGGCTTTACATACGTTCAGACGAAGTTTGATTACTTCACCGGTGAATTGCACATCGTAAACGAAACTCCGTATTCAGACGGTCCGCGTGCAAAAGTAAAATGCTACGGTGCCGACGATGTGCGCGAAGGTGTAGCTATCATGTGGCATGAAAACGTAGACGTATCTATCACAGGTAACTCTACCAACCCGACCCGTTTCCAACACCCGGTAGCTGGTACTTACAAGAAAGAACGTGTACTTGCCGGCAAGCCTTACTTCTCGGTAGCATCAGGTGGTGGTACAGGCCGTACACTGCACCCCGACAACATGGCTGCAGGTCCTGCTTCTTACGGTATGACCGATACATTGGGCCGTATGCACTCAGACGCTCAGTTCGCAGGTTCTTCTTCAGTTCCCGCTCACGTAGAAATGATGGGCTTCCTGGGTATCGGAAACAACCCGATGGTAGGATGTACAGTAGCTTGCGCCGTTAACGTGGCTTTGGCTCTGAACAAATAATCCAAGGTTACCATATTTTATAAGAAAGTCCCTGTAGCTCGTCGAGTTACGGGGATTTTTTATTCTCTCACATAGGTTCAGAGCCTGTGTCAAAACAGATACATTTATGAACAAGCATTGGTTGCATGCGGATAAAGACCCGATGGGGCGGGCTATCCACGATTATTATACGACGGGACGCGCGGAACGGTTGCGGGTGTTTTCTTCCCAGTTTGATGAAGACGAACTGCCCGTGGGCGAATTGTTCCGTACATTCCAGCAGATGCCCTTGCTGGAACAGACGGCTCTGCGCCTTGCCAAAGGGCGGATACTGGATGTAGGCGCAGGAAGCGGATGCCATTCGCTGGCATTGCGTGACATGCAGAAGGAAGCATTGGCTATTGACATTTCGCCATGGTCGGTAGAAGTGATGCAAAAACGGGGAGTGAACGCACACTTGGCGAATGTGTTCGACGAGCGGTTCACAGGACAATTTGATACCATCCTGATGCTGATGAACGGGTCGGGCATCATCGGCAAGCTGAAGAACATGCCCGCTTTTCTGACCCGTGCCAAGCAGCTCCTGGCACCAGGCGGTTGCGTGCTAATGGACTCCAGCGACTTGCGCTATCTGTACGAGGACGAAGACGGAAGTTTTTTAATCGACCTTGCCGCCGATTATTACGGAGAGGTGGACTTCCAAATGCAATATGGCAAAGTGAAAGGCGAACCGTTCGACTGGCTGTATATCGACTCCGATACGCTTTCGGCCTACGCTTCGCAGTATGGTTTCCGGGTAGAAAAGCTACAAGAAGGCGAACATTACGATTACCTGGCCCGCCTGTCGGTAAAATAAACCGACCGGGAGACAGCCATCCCCCCCAAAACGCATTCGTATGGGTAGGGCTGGACAGGTTTGCGGAACATAGAAGGAGACACGGAGTCAATAAAAAAACCACACAGATAGCAAAAGAAACTTAAACCTTCCATAATATCCACAGCTTTTTGTTGGCAGGCTCCGGACGAATTTTTATCTTTGCGGCGTGATTTTTTTCATAGTATTAGATTTAAGGTTAACATGTTGGGGAGAAGGCGTTCTCCCTTTTTATGTACTGTTAATTTACCCCCCCCCGTTTGTTAATGTATTTTAAAAGAAAAATACCGTTGCCTTAAATATATCTTTACTTTAATAATAAATTACTACATTTGCCCTGCCTGATAGAGATTTATTAGACTACTGATAGAGACTTAGAGATTGATAGACAACATGAGATTACTAATTGTAAGTATTTGTCTGCTGTGGACAGGTCTTACTGTTTCTGCCCAAAAGGTAGCTTTGAAGACCAATCTGGTATACGATGTGACTACAACCATGAATATTGCTGCTGAGGTGAAAGTAGCTCCGAAATGGACCGTAGACATATCGGGCGACCTGAATGCATGGACGTTCAGCGACAATAAGAAATGGAAACACTGGAAGCTACAACCCGAAGCGCGCTATTGGCTGTGCGAGTCGTTCAACGGACACTTCATCGGAGCGCATCTGTTAGGGGGAATCTACAACATGGGGAATTGGAATACCGGTTTTACTTTTCTGGGTACCGACTTCGGACAACTGAAAGACCATCGCTACGAAGGCTGGATGGTAGGAGCAGGCATTGCATACGGTTATCACTGGATGTTGGGACGCCACTGGAGCATGGAGGCGGAAATCGGATTGGGTTACGTCTATTCGCGGGCGGACAAATACGAATGCCCGCGTTGCGGCGACCAGCTGGAAAACAACGAGCCACATCACTACGTAGGGCCTACCAAGGTGGCGGTCAATCTGATTTATGTATTCTAACGGAAGGGAGGAGCAGACCATGAACAGAAAACATTTCCTTTATATACCTTATTATATAATGCTTCTCGCCGGCTGGTTCGGTATGCTGCCGGTGGCGCAGGCGCAGCAGGCTACAGACGGCGTAGGCATCGAAGGCGTAGAGATAAGCCGTGCGCGCGACAGTGTACGTATCGCTTTCCGCGTCAGCCTCGACAGCTTGAACGTACGTTCCAACCGCTCGGTAGTGCTTCAGCCTTTCTTTAAGGGCGAAGGCGGAGACCGTTGGCTGCCGGCCGTAGAAGTGATGGGGCGCAAACGTTACCTCTACTACCTGCGCAACGATTCGCTCACGTATGCCGAAGCCCCTTACCGGGTGGTGAAGCGCGACAAAGCGGTAGCGCAACAAGTAGACTATCAGACGGCATTGGCATACGAACCGTGGATGGAAGGGGCTTCCCTCTATTTAGGCGAAGACGAATGCGGGTGCGGACAGGTAATCAATACCGCACGGAAACCGTTGGCGGTAGCCGACATCGCCTGGCATCCTGCCCTGGCATACATCGCCCCGCAGGTAGAAACCGTCAAGAGCCGCCGCCTGAGCGGACAGGCTTACCTCGACTTCCCGGTGAACAAAACCGACATTTATCCCGACTACCGCCGCAATCCGGCAGAGTTGGCCAAGATAATAGCCACGATAGACAGCGTACAGGGCGATGCCGATGTGCGTATCGTGCGGATGCAGGTCAAAGGATATGCCTCACCCGAAGGCACCTACCGCTCGAACGCGCGCCTGGCGAAAGGCCGTACCGAAGCGTTGAAGGCTTACATCATCGGTCGCTATGGCCTGGCCGACAGCTTGTTTGTCGTAGACAGCGAGCCGGAAAACTGGGAAGGGCTGCGTGCCTATGTAGCCCAAAGCAGCCTTGCCGATAAGGAAGGCATCCTGGAGATTATCGACAGCGAGGGAGACCCCGATGCCAAAGAACGCCGCTTGCGTTCGGCTTATCCGCAGGCATACCGCACCCTGCTTGCCGACTGTTATCCCGGACTGCGCCGTTCCGATTACCGCATCGACTATGTGATACGCGGCTTCAATGTCGATGAGGCGAAGCAGGTAATCCGCACCCGTCCGCAGAACCTGTCATTGCAGGAAATGTTTGCCGTGGCGCAGACCTACCGTCCCGGAAGCCCGGAGTTCATCGAAGTGTTCCAGATAGCTGTGCAATACTATCCTACCGACCCCGTGGCAAACCTCAATGCAGCCAATGCCTTACTCGAACAAGGACTGGCACAGCAGGCAATGCCTTACCTGATGAAAGCGGGCGACAGTCCGCAGGCAGCCAATGCACGGGGCGTAGCCTTACGTATGCTGGAGCGGTACGATGAAGCCGTCCGCTGGCTCCACCAAGCTTCCGAAGCCGGACTGGAGGAAGCCCAAGCTAACCTGTCGGGCATTTGACGGCAGAAAAGTTGACCAGAGGTCAGACAAGAAGGCTTTTTAAAACCTTGTCACCTTGTCAACTGGTACCTTGTCACCTGTTATAAAGAGAGTGGTTTTGATAGAGATAACTTCTTTCGTTCTTTGACTTATTGGGAAATACGGGAAAAACAATTCACTTTGCAGTGATAAGTTTAAATGAATATTCGCATTTTGCCCAATGCGCCCCTACGTTGGCTAATTGCGGAATCCATTAGATTTTTTGTAGAATTTCAAAACAGTTTCCTAGTCACACTACTGACTTTTTCGAATAATACAATCAATCCGCCAGTCCCAATGCAGTAGGACTGCTGTTTCATTGCACTGGTACTCCAGTCCTAGTACTATAAGGACTGCAGTCCTGAGCCCTTAGGATTTTGCGAGGACTGAACCTCCCGGTACTGCGAAAGCCACTTCCTTGCCAAAGTCATATATCATAGTCTTTTTTCATAAGACCAGTTCCCTTTTTCCCGTATTTCCCATAAGTTCGAAGGCAAAAGGTAACAAGTGTATTAAAAACTTAGCCAACTAAAAAAGAGATTACTAATTTAATTATACTACGATTATGAAAAAAGTGAAGTATTTAGCAATGTTGCTCGCGGCAGGCATGTTTGCCGCATGTAGCGACAATTTGGAAGACACAGGCGCAGGAAATGCGGGTGGGACTACTCCTGTTACAGGAGAAGGCTATGTGAAAGTGGCGATTAATATGCCTACTACTAGTGGTGGTATGTCGAGAACAAATGATGAAAGTACGTCTCCTATTGATTTAGAAGATGGACTTGACAATGAATTTAAAGTAAACGCAGGTATTATTGTCTTTTTCGAAGCTGCAAAAAAAACAAGCACAAATCCGGATCTGGATGCTGATGCTGATGCTAAATTTTCATGTGCTTACTCCCTTAGTTCATTAGCCCAAGCAGGAAATGATCCTTCCCAAGTATCAAGTATTGTCACAACAACAACAACTGCTCCTTTAGTTGACGAAAATACCCAATTGTATGCTTTAGTTATTCTCAATCCCAATGAAAGAATTACGGTAAGCGAAGATGGCAAATTACAAATTGATGGAGGAGATTTCTTTGCAGAAAACAAGAAATTGACTGCCTTGCAAACCAAATTAGCACTGACTGTAGATCAAGTTACTAAAGCATCATCTTCTGAAACCAAGCGAGAAAGTTTCTTAATGATTAGTTCTCCTTTGTCTACAGTTGCCGGATCAGATAATATGAAAGATGCAACAGCTAAAACATTAGTTCCAGTTACTGTATATGAAACTAGAGAAGAAGCTGAAGGACATGATGCTGCCCGTATTTATGTGGAACGTATTGTTGCTAAAGTAACATTGAAAGGAAATTTCAAAGCCTCGGGTGAAGATAAATATACTATGAATGTCGCTGAGAAAGATAATGCAAGCGTTTATAATGGTGACCATGTTGCCTTGCAGGGATGGGTGTTGAATGTAACAAATAATACTACAAACTTATTGCGTGATGTAAGTGGTTTCAATACAACAGACGGTTGGTTAACAAATACTTATGGGAAAATCTCTCGTTTTGCCGGTACATCTGTTATTCCTATTGATTACAGTGGTAAAGCGACCTCTAACTATTATCGTATTTATTGGGCTAAAGACCATAATTATACAGGAACTTATGAAAATACAGATGCCGCAAGAGTTGAGTTTAATATCTGGAAAGATGCAGATGAAATAGGAGGGTCTGGTTCAAGTAATATCCCTTGGAATGAGGATATAGAACATACCGAAGATGAAAAAGAAATTAGTTCTCCTTTGTATTGCTTGGAAAATACAATGGATTACAATGCTCAAACAGAAAATCAAACAACAACTGTCTTGCTAAAAACAAAATATTATTCTAAAATAGGCAATGAAACCACAGCTTCTTTGGAAACTTTCTTTATATGCGGTACAGATCCTAAGAAATATCGTTGGGAAGACCAAACCGGTGATAATGCTGTAAAGGGACTTGAATCGACTATTGTAGAAGAAGCAAATAAACGCATTACTACGGACGCAAATAAACTTACAGGAGAAATATTGGGGTTGAATAGTGAGGCAAAAAATGGAATGTATGCTTCCTTGGAAGATATTAAGAACTTGTTTACTTTAACAACCACAGACCCAACGCTCAAGGAAGAACAATATGCAGCTATTTGGAATGCTATGGGTACTATAAAATATTATTTGAATGGCACAAGCTACTATTATGCAGCCTTGATAAAACATTTTGCAGAAGATGAAGTAAAATGGGAAAATGGTGAGGATTATGATCAATCTCATTTAGGACGCTATGGAGTTGTTCGTAATAACTGGTATGAAATTAATATCACAGGCATTAGCGGCCCTGGAGATCCTTCAATTATCGAACCGGGTGATGAAGACGATGACAAGAAAGAAGGCTATGTTCGTGCCGAAATCAACGTCCTCAGTTGGGCAAAACGCAGCCAAAACGTAGACCTCTAATTTTATAAAAGAAAATATAAGCAATGTCATCCTGAGCGGAGCGAAGGATCTCGTGAGCATCCACGTGGGCGCATCCGAGATGCTTCACTGCGTTCAGCATGACAACTGATTTTCATCAAATTAGAAAAGAAAAACCTCTGTGCCATAGTGTTCATTATTAATTGTTAATTATTAAATGAAAGCGATATCTATCCTACAAATGCTGATTGTCTGTCTGGCTGGAATCACCCTTTCCGCCTGCACCGACTGGATGTACGACGACCGCAGCGGATGCGAGCACGGCGTATGGCTCAACTTCAAGTACGACTACAACCTGCAACGTGCCGACATGATCGACCATGTGGGCAGCGTGGGCGTATTCGTCTACGATGAAGAAGGAAGCTTTGTCACCTCTTACATCGAGCCAAACCTCCGCAGTGCGCAACCGGGTGTATATCTTGATTTGCCCGAAGGAAACTACCGCTTTCTTGCCGTTGCCCAGCAACGTGCTTTCGATGAACTGCAAGGCGGACCTGGAGCCAACTTCACCTGGTCGGCACCCGACGCCGGAGACGGAATGGACGACTTCTGTATCTCGTTGGCACATCAGGACATAGGCAACCATCTTGCCGTAGTCAATCACGACAACCTGCCACTGGACACGCTCTGGCATGCCGTCAGCAACGAACCGCTTTACGTCCCGTCCGAAGGTTATGCCTACGACACACTCTCGCTGATGCGCGACACTAAGTCGATATCCGTGTCCTTGCGCGAGATAGACCAGCCCGAAACGATGGACGTGGCCGACTATGATTTCTTTATCTACCACCGCGACCTGACCATGGCTTACAACCACACGACGCACGACCTGGAAATACCGGCAGATGCCTATACGGCTGTCTATACGCCTTACGCCACCTGGAACACCTCGGACACCGATGCCCCGGAAGCAAGATCTACAGCCGGACGCACGGCGCATGCCGACTTCATGACCTCGCGTCTCTATGCCGATGGCGCCGAAGAAGACCGTGCACGCCTCGTCATCCGCCACCGCGACACAAACCATACGGTGATAGAAGCCGATCTGTGCAACCTCTTGGGTCAGCTCCGCAACTACGATGAAACGCAGCGTTACTCCCTCCAAGAGTTCCTCGACCGTGGCTACGACTTCCGCCTCACCTTTTTCCTGAAAGGCGGCGAATGGCAATACGTAGAAGTATCCATCGGCATCCTTGGCTGGAGCAAGCGCATCCAGAATGTATCATTAGATTAGAATTGTAGCCCATGAAGCTAAACTTGTCGACATACCTACCCCTCCTTTTCCTGCTGGCACTGCTCGTCACTGCCTGCAAGGACGACACGCTTCCCGCCTCTCCCGCAGAAGAAGAGGAAGAGGAAGCTGGCAGCGGCGTGTATGTAAGCGTGGTGGTGAATACGGGCGGCAGCAATGCTTCGCGTGTGCCTACGCCAGGAGAATACGGTGATGGATTGCAGCCAGGTACAGGCGATGAGAACATGGTGCATGACTTGACGGTATTCTTTTTGAATGGTGACTTAAACAATGCGACAAAAATCAATGCTTCTGCCTATTTCAGCGAGGATGAGATAACCCCGGAAGCTTCGGGAAACATCACGCTCTACACTGTGCAAAAGGAGATCGAAGGACTGTATGTAGGCAATACATATCATGTGCTTGTGATAGCGAATGCTGGAGACTTAACAAATGAGATTACTGATATAGAAGGATTAAAAAATAAGACTTTTAATGAAGTCATCGTTACACACGATACGGAACAATGGTTTCTGATGGCTTCGGAAAAAGATAGCGGAGAAATAGAAATACGTGCCAACAATTCCGAATACAACCCGACATGGGTAACGGTTGATGTAGAACGCATGACGGCACGGGTGGATTGTGCGTGGGAAAATGAATATGAAGTAAGTGGTGACAACATGTTCAGTGACGGTGGAAATTCCAGTCAAGACAAAGATAAAGTAACGATACTTGGTGCCGCTTTAGTAAACCATTATGTAGGGAATACGTATGCTTTTAAACGGGTAACGAATGGTACGGATTTAAGCACTGTAAACTATTTAGGTGATGAGACAAGAGAAAACGGGACAACTGGTAATGCCAGTAATTATGTATTAGACCCGCTGACAGTTCCAGGGAAGCATAATTCGCATTATACCTATTATTATATGGAGTATGTGAATTGGGATATAAAGAATGATTTTGCCAATCCTAAGAACAATGTTACTTCCGAACAGGAAGGGCGAACCTATTATTGCCTCAGCTATGCCCGTGAAAACATAAATACAACAGAACAGTTATCAGAAACGGAAGAGAATGAAAGAGTTGGAATCCAAAAATATGCCACGGGCATTATGTTCAAGGCACAATATACACCAGCCGGATTTCCTGAAGGAGAGACATTTTACCGTTATATGTCCCTCAATGGAAGCGGTTTGACCCTTTATACGGCAGAGGCTTTAATGAATGCTTTCCCCAATACTTTTACAAAAGAAAACCAAAGTGCATGGGGAGATATTGAAGGTTGTGATGTTTTTCTTAACGGTTGGTGTTATTATGTTTATTGGATACGTCATGCAGAGGACAACTCTGACGATATAAGTCCAATGGAATATGCCATGGTGCGTAATAATATATATCAGTTGTATGTAAATAGTATCAGTCAGTTAGGTACACCCGAACCGGATAGTAATGTGGAAGAAATAGATACGGGGGTGCATTTTCAAGTTAAACCTTGGAATATAAAGGATATAGAAGTGCCTGTTTTTGATTAATATGGAGGGAATGAATATGAAGTTATTCAAGATATACATTATCAGTTTGGTTACAATGGCAATGATTGTTGCTTGTACAGATGAATGGGATTTGCAGAAAAATAATTTTATTCGTGAGGGAGTGCCTGTAACAGTTTCGTTGGATTTTGGGGTTTCTGCTTCGAAGATAGCAAGTCGTGCAGCCGAAAGCGAAACAACGGAACGTACGGTGAACCGTGTATATCTTTTTGTATTTAACTCTGACGGTTCGTTGGATAACAAGCAATTGTTTACGATAAATTCATCTACGGAAAGTTGTATAACCTCTGTCACAAGTTTTTCGATGCATTCCGGTTACGACAAGCGTTTTTATGCTATTGCCAATCCTACCAGTGGTTCAGGTACATTGGGAGCAAACGAGCTTGCAAGGATAGAAAGTGAAGATGAATTATTGGAACAAACTTCAAGTTTATTGATTCCTACCAATATTGAGCGTTCCTATTTTCTGATGGCTGGAAAAATGGAATTGGCTTCTGGAAGTACACAAATAAATGTAGATGAACACGGCAATATACAAGGAGCTGAAACTTGTACACATGATCAGCCGGTAATTGAATTGGAAAGAGTGGATGCGCGAATTACATTTAAGATAAAAGGCGCGGAAGGACTTAATTTTATACCAGATCGCTATTGGGTCGAAAATATACCTCAGCATACATACGTATTTCCTCATGATGAAGATTATACAGAAGAAAACGGATTGAACTATGTTTCCATGTCTGATGAGGAATATGATGTTCAGCGTAATGTAGAAGGACAGGACGAAAGCGGCAATTATATATTTGAGTTCTATTTGGCTGAAAATAGGCTAAGTCCCAAGAAAAATATAACGGACACAGATGCAAATAAAGAAGTAGAGAACTTATATGCGTTACGTGAAAAAAGAGAAAAAGAAACAGGCATTATCGACCCCAATAAACCAGGGAAAGAAGAGGAAAATGGAGAATTTGAATACGCAAACCTCAATTCTACTTACGTAGTATTTCATGGAACATTATCTTATTTTGATAATGAAAAGCAAAGGTATGTGTATGCTGATTCTGAATATACAGTTCATTTAGGCAGCACGGGAGGAAGTTCAAATTGGAATGACCCTGAATATGTAAACAATTATCGTACGGAACGAAACACTCATTATACTTATACAGTAGAAATTGCCGGTGTGGAGAAAATGCGAGTGGAAGTGCAAGACGATAGAGAAGAACAACGTCCTGGTGTAGAAGGTGATGTGATTTTCTCAGGTGAAGCAGTGGCAGAAATGGATGCGCACTATGGGCGCACACGCTTTGTATTGAATAAACAAGATATATTAAGGGGATTGTCGTGGGCTGTACGCACTCCATTACAAAGTGGCATGAAGGCTTTTAACACAAAACAATTTGTAGAGAATAATAATAATGTCAGTACTGACAGAAATAACTATACACTTGAACAATGGGAATCCCTCCAAACAGACTTGAATCTTAACGATTACAAATGGGTGCAATTTGTGATTAACCGAGAAGCTGGTTATATAGAAAATGATGATTTTGCCAAATATCCAGGTTATCAATCTTACACAGGAAGTGATCCCAATGACCCTTATCAACCAGCACCACCGTTTGGCGGAGAAGGAGCAAATCCTGAATGGACTGAATATCCTGCAAATGGTAAAGTGGTTATGTATGATGCCAATCAATTGGTCAACCATCTATATGCCGAAGCTAAAAGAACAAATCCTGCTTCATCCATTTTTGATAGGAATGGTGATGTAATCATTACAGCTTTTGTAGACGAATATGTTTATGTATATGATCCACGCGAAGTATATTATCGTTCTCCTCTCACAGTCAAAACAGATGATAAAGATGTAAATTTACAATTATGGAAAGATGTAGTAAACCGTGATAATCGTATGCTCTATTTATGCACTACGGGAGCTATTTATAGTCCAGACGGCGAAACATCTGTTTCTGATAACGTATTTACCATTACGCAAAAACCTATTTATACATTCTTTAATGAGAACGATGATGCAATTACCGAAGCTTGGGGGACTGAATCTATTAACGAAACCGGGCCTATAAGTCCATATCCATCTGCCGGTGAATCTTACGGTGATCTTTATATAAATGAAAATGCCAATGGATTGCCTAATACGCGTAATGTGTTGTATAATAGCAGTAATGGAGCTCGTAATTTGAATTGGGACGATTTGATGTATTTAGACAATAGTCGTGAGCCTAATAATGATGGAACATTGCAACTGAAAGAAAACCGTAATAATATTTGGTATGCTTGCATTGCCCGTAACCGTGATTTAAATGGCAATAATATTGTCGACGAAGATGAAATACGTTGGTATTTGGCTTCCATAGACCAATTGACAGACATTTGGATAGGTCAATGGTCATTGAATGAATCAGCATGGCTCTATCATGGGACAGGCAATGTGCGGTCACATGTGGCCAGCAGCACTTATTATGTTGGTGGAAATACAGAAACCGGATCGCCTAACAACCCATTTGTGATATGGGCTGAAGAAGGAGCTTCACGTGGAGCATTGTCTAGCAGTACTGGCTATAATGGCGAAGGGACGAATAACACAACTATTGTAGATGCAGACAAGTTTGGAAATAGCAGAAGATACCACTACCGTTGTGTTCGCAATTTAGGTATCAGTCTGGAGGAAAAGTCTCCGGAAGTTGATCCTTATGTAAGCGTATCTACGGATAACCATTCATATACAAACGATGATGGAGAAACCTATCAAGAAATTATCCTTAATATGGAAAGAATGGAAAGAAATTCCATTCGCACTGCTATTGTGCAAGATGCAGAATTGCCCAGTCATACAGAACGCGACTATACCAATCGCCCTTATAGGAAATTTGCAGTGATTAAGGATCGAGATTTTTGGTTAAATTGGAAAAATGACAAAAATCAATGGACTTTTGGTTCGTGGCTTGACTATAATAATGGGCAAGATGTTTGCCCTGAAAGTTATCGTATGCCCAACCAGCGTGAACTGATGTTGATGTATATCAATATCCCCAACAATCTGGAATCCGGTATGATTTGGTTGGATCCTGATAACACTTATAATGACCCAAATGATGACTTGAATGATGTTTGGGTCGGTGACAAGGACATGGATAAATATACCAACCGCTACTATGTGTGTAGCACCGGCTATGAATATAATAATTATTATAGTGATAATCGCCCAGGTTTTATGTACGATGTTTGGGCAGGAGTACTGTTTCTGGAGACTAATAGGAATCACAATAGAGGTCTTGTCCGTTGTGTCCGTGATGTTGCTGAGTAAATTCTTCTCTCTGCTTTAAACAATACCAAGATTTATGTGGTGGGATTTTTTCGAGTACTTGTATTGCTTTGGTATTGCATGCAGACATAAACGAAGTGCGTTTCTCCATCCATCCGCTGAAAGATGTTAAAGGGATTGTGGCATATTCGTTTACAGTGCCGCTTCCTTCCGCATAAGACAAACCACCGCAATGGGAAACAGAATGAGAAGCTGTTTTGAGAAGCTGTTTTGAATTTCTCCAAAAAGTTTTTCTTGGGGCATGATAGCTTCATTCTTCATTCAAGCAAGTTTCTTCATTGTAAAATTCACCGGAAATTTTTATTTTTGCACCCGAAAAATTGAAATCAAACTATGGTCAAAGCTATCTTTTTCGACATAGACGGCACGCTCGTCTCCTTTAAGACGCATACGATTCCTGCATCTACCCGCAAAGCGCTTGCGCAACTCCGTGAAAAGGGAATCAAAGTATTCATTTCTACCGGACGACCTAAAGTATTGATGATGAAAGCTGTGGGCGACCTGGAATTCGACGGGTATATTACGTTGAACGGTGCCTGTTGTTTTACGGCCGACCACCATGACATCTATAAAAAGGGGATTCCGGAAGACGATGTGGAACGTCTTATCGAATTCAACAAACGGCATCCCGAAATCCCCTTCGTGTTTGTGCACGACGATACGTGGTTTATCACCGGGGTAAATGAATCGGTGCGAAAAGTGGCAGACCTGATAGAAATAGACGTGCCGCCTGTACGCCCTATGGAAGAAGCGCGCGGCAAGGAAATATTGCAAATCATGGGCTATTTTGAAACGGGCGAAGACGAGGAAGTGTTTGCCCACGTGCTGAAACATTGCGAACCTATGCGTTGGTATCCGCTCTTTGCCGACATCATCGCACGGGGGAACAGCAAGAGCCACGGCATCGACAAGGTGATAGCGTATTATGGCATCGACTTGCAAGATACCATGGCTTTCGGTGACGGAGGAAATGACATCCCGATGCTCCGCCATGCGGGTATCGGAGTAGCGATGGGGAACGCCGCACCCGAAGTGCAGCATGCTTCCGATTATGTGACTTCCCCGGTAGACGAAGACGGCATCTGGCATGCACTGAAGCATTTCGGATTGTTGTAATCCGGAATGCATTCTTTTATCAATGCGCTACGATACACCATACGGGATAATGGTCGGAAGCGCGGATGCTGCGGTCTACCTTGCATTCGAGTACCCGGAAAGCAGGGCTGGCAAAGATATGGTCGATGCGGAAATAAAGATGGTTCTGATTATACGTGAATCCCGGTCCCGCTCCCGCTTCTACAAAAGCATCGTTCAAGCCTTCACCTATCACCCGGTGGGCATAAGATACGGGCGAATCGTTGAAGTCGCCGCACACCAGGACATAGCGGGATGAGTTCCGGCGGATGGCTTGGGCCACCGAGTCGGCTTGAGGCGCACGAATGGCTACGGCCTCTGCCAGCTTACGCAACAAATGCTTGCCTTCGTTCTTCATATTGGCCTCATTGGGCGACTTGAGCAGTTCGTTGTAGGCTTTTTTATCGTAACTATCCAATTTATTCGACTCTAAATGGTTGTTGACCAGCGTCAGGGTATCGCCTTCTATCTCCAACCGGTACAGGACACTTCCATTGAACTGGCTGGAGTAGTTTATCGGCGTTGCCGACAAGATGGGGTAGCGTGAATAACATGCCAGCACATCGCCTCCGGAAGTGCACGTCGTTTGCCGGTAAGGATATGCTTTCATCGCTTCTTCAACAGCACGTTTCGAGGCACCCGCACCCGTACGGAATTCTTGCAGGCAAATGATGTCCGCCCCACTGTCACGCAGATAAGCCAGCACTGGATTCTGCCCTTCCTCCTGCTTCGGGCTGTTTGCCGCTATGCCTTGGGTGTTATAGGTGAGGAGTTTTAAGGTCTTGCTTCCTGGCTCGGCTTCCTTGACAGAACCTATCGGGAAATAAGTGTGCAGGCTGTTCCATCCCAAGGCGAAAAACAGCAAAGGTATCCACAACCCCCACGGCTTTACGCAGAGCCACACGATGCAGCATGCCGCATTGAGGCACATAAAAATGGGGAAGAACAAACCGGCACAGGCCCATACCGGATGGGCTACCGGGGAGAGATAAGGACTGTAGGCGCATGCCAGAAGCCCTATACCTATCACTCCGTTTATCGTCCCCAAAAGAGCCAATATGAAATGTTTTACGATTTTCATTTTTCGCTTGCGTCAAACAAACTTTTCTTTTCTTCTTCCGTCAGACTTCCGTATCCCGACTTGCGGAGCTTGTCTAAAATGCGGTCAATTTCATCAGTACGTGCCTTCTTGCGTTCGTTGAATTCGTAATCTTTCTGTTTGTCGCCGTAGTGTACTTCCATCTTCGGCTTGCGCGGCGCACGGTGCCAACGTCCCGAACAGCAATCCAACGCTATGTTTATCCAGCGGGTGAGGTCGCGTCCTTTTACCAATCCCGAAGCAAACCTCCATCCGGCAAGCGCGCCGCCCAAGTGCGCCAAATGTCCACCGGCGTTGTCTGCCGTCAGGAAAAGCAAGTCGAGCGCCACCATAAAAAGAGCCACATACTTCAGCCGTACGGTCCCGATAAACAGGAACTGCACCGGATAATCGGGTTCACGTACAGCCGTAGCCACCCCCACGGCAAGCACCGAGGCCGAAGCTCCCAGCAGGTACGAAAAGGGAACAGCGTCCCTGAAATAAGGGAAAACATTGTAGGCCGCCATGTAGAGCACGGCTCCGGCTATGCCTCCCAGTACGTACAGTCCCCGCAAATGTTTCGCAGAGAAAAAACCCAGGAACAACCGACCGAACCAATACAGCCAGAGCATGTTGAACAAGATGTGCAAGACGCCCGCGTGCATGAACATATAGGTCAGTACCGACCAGGGTTGCCGGAGATACTGGAAGAACGAGGCGGGAAACAAAAGCCAATTCGTCCACCGGTGCTCCGTTCCTGCATTGAACAAAACAAGGAAAAGGTTCACCAGTGTCACGATGAGAAACACACCGACATTGATGTAGATAAGTTGGGTCACGATGTCACCCCGTTTGAACCTGTTCTTCAAATCAGTAATAAATCTGCTGTCCGCCGCCATTTTTCTTCCTCCAGTAAATGATTAATATAACTCCGAAAAGCATACCGCCCAAATGGGCAAAATGTGCCACTCCATCTCCTCCGCTAATGCCTAACAACAGTTCGAGCACCGCATAGCCGATAACGAAATATTTCGCTTTGACAGGCATGGGAAGCGGGAATATGAATAGCGGGCTGTTGGGGAACATCATACCGAAAGCCAACAGGATGGCATACACCGCTCCCGAGGCACCGACGGTAGTGATCAAGTTCAAGTATTCGTCCATCGAAATGATGCTGATGCCGGTATTTACCCGGTCGTATTGCGAAAGATTGATTGCATAGTCGATATACTGCACGGCTTCTTGTATCAATCCGGCACCTATGCCGCACAGGATGTAATAAAAAAGGAAACGCTTGGGTCCCCACACGTGCTCCAATGTACGTCCGAACATCCAAACGGCAAACATATTAAAGAAAATATGCTGGAAATTGGCGTGCATAAACATATAAGTTATCAACTGTGCCGGATTGAAGTCGGAGGCAAGGAAAAAGTGCAGACCCAACATATCGTTCAAATCTATCCCGTATCGCTTTGCCACCACATAGCCGAAGAAACACAGCACGTTGATTATCAACAGATTTTTAGTTACCGTAGGCATATTATTCATATCACTTCAAATTTTTATGTAAGACTTTCTTTATTCGAAAAACAGTCCCGAAGCACCAACAGGCTTTCCGGACCCATGTTAAACAACAAATCAACGATACTGAGGTTCGGCAAAAACCCGGTTTGCGCATCGAATACCTGGTAATAAGGTTTGGCTTCGAATTGCGGATCGTATGATTGACAAGGCTTTTTAGGATGAATCCGCTCGCGGAAATCGTCTGCCGCTTCCGGCGAAGCCACATAGTAGCCGGTGGGCAACATACAGGGTTGCAAATCTATCTGTCTGCATACCCAGCGGCATAAATCCATATTAAAATCGTATAAAAACCCGTATTTCCGTTCGAAGAAAACGTGGAATTCATCGGCATAATAATCAAAAAAAGGACTATGCCGGTAGCTTGCCACGAAAGCATTCCAATGCACACGACGCCAGTTGCCGTGGTCGGAGATACGCATATCCTTCATCAAGCATTTCAGTTCGTCGTTTTTTTCGGTGGGGATGGTCAATGCCAACGGCCCGGAAGCCGAAGCAATGACGCACCGGTTGCGGTAGGTTTGCTTCATGTAATGGTCGAACCGCTCCACATAAACCTTATCGTAGGCATACAGTTTCGTGTAATACTCCACCGGTGCCAAATAAGCCGAACTCAACAGGATATTCTTTTCCATACATTCTTATTATTCTATACTTTGCAAAAAACGTCCCTTGCGGGTGGTAAACCAAATCCGCCAGGCCTGACCGATGATACACTCTTCGGGCACGAAACCAAACAAGCGTGAATCCGACAGGTTGACCGGATTGTCGGCAGCCATCCAGTAATAGTCTTTACTGAATGTATACGAACGTACCGGCCTGCCTTCCACCCATAGCGTATCCCCCTTTACCGTGGCCTTCTTTCCTTCGTGCGACACAATGGTATTGCACAGCAGGACGGCATTCCACGGATGAACCGTCACCGAAACACCTTTGCCGGGCACGACATACGGATGCACCTCATCCGCCAACTTGGCGTTAAGCGGGGTGAAAGCCACTTTGCCTGCGCCCTTTTGCGAAATCAGATAAAACTCGTAGCGGCTGAAGCTCCGTATGAAATCGCCTTCTTCGGTATATCCTACCAATGGATTGGCGTGGATGCCTACTGAGTCCAGTATCGCCAGCACGGTATCTTCGAGCGTTGCGGGGTATACATATAAAGCTTTGTTGTCCGGGCTCCACACTTCGCTTTGGGCATCAATCCACTCCTTATTTAATAATAAGGTGTCGCCTGCCTTGCCGATGCACCGGCTGATAAACATTTCCCGGAATTCGGTTCGTTTGTTTGAATGGGCTGGGTTGGGGTCGTTGAATAAAACGATATCCCCCTTTTTTACATCGCAAGAACCTATGCGATGGTATCCGAAAACCGACGGGAAAGGCATACGCAAACCGTAGCTCCACTTGTTTATCAATACCCCCTCGCCCTGATAAAGCGTATTCTCCATCCCGGAAGAAGGGATAAAACAAGATGTCACAAGAAAAGCTTTCACCAGGATGACCGCCAGTATGCATCCGGCGGCTCCTTTCAGTACGGTTTTCCACTTGGTATGCATTTGCTATTTGATCGTATCGACAAATTTAAACAAACGGTTCCAGCGCACCTTCCCTTCAAACCAATTGCGGTCTTGGTCGAGAGAAAGCCAGATAAATATCGGTTTCCCTACTATATGGTCTTCGGGCACGAAGCCCCAGAAACGGGAATCGGCGGAATTATGGCGGTTGTCACCCATCATCCAATAATAGTCCATCTGGAAGGTATAGCGGGTCGTTTTCTGTCCGTTGATGTAAATCTTCCCGTCCTTTACCTCGACGCGGTTGCCTTCGTAAGCATGGATAGGACGTTCGTATATGGGCAGGTTATCAAGAGTCAGGTCGATGGTTTCCCCTTTCTTCGGAATCCATATCGGACCGTAATTGTCAAGTGTCCACCCCGTCACTTTGTTTACCGGATAAAGTCCTTCTATCACTTCATCGGGCGCAGGATCGATAGCCGTTACCAAATCTTTGCGTGCCGATAAGGCTGTCTTTGCCTTTTCGGTCAGTGGTATATAGTAAACCGACTCTTCCGGATAATACATCATACGGTCTTCCATGCTGATGCCTAACTCGTGGCACAACTCATCGGGCAACATGCCTTTGGTGTGTACAAGGTAACGGTATTGCACGTTATCCGGCTCCTTATTCGGCTTTCCGTCTATGTAAACGACGCGGTCCTTAATCTGCAAGGTCTGTCCCGGCAAACCCACGCAACGTTTTACGTAGTTCTCACGCCGGTCTACCGGACGCGCGATGACTTTTCCATAAAGTTGCGGGTTTTCTTCTATGTATTTCCGTCCGGCTGCGTAATAGTAATCGAATACTTGCCGTTGCTGCTCCAGGTTCAGACTTGACAAATCTACCGGTTGCGACAATTGCTTGCCCGCATCGTAGCTCATGCGATATAAGTCATCGGAAGGGATGGCCGTAGCTACGCTATCGCCTGCCGGAAAGTTGAACACGACGATATCATTCAGCTTGACTTTACCCAAACCGCCTACCCGTTTGTAGTCCCAATGAATCCACTCCAAGTAAGACTTGCAGTTGAACACCGGAAGCGTATGCTGGGTCAGGGGCATGTGTAACGGAGTCTGCGGGATACGTGCCCCGTAGCTCATTTTACTGACAAACAGGTAATCGCCTACCAATAAAGACTTCTCCAATGAAGACGAAGGGATGACGTAATTCTGAAAAAAATACAGGTTGACGAAATAAACCGCCACCAGCGCGAATACGATAGCGTCCACCCAGCCCATAACTGTCAACACGGCTTTATTCTTCGACTTCTTCCACCACGTCCATGGAATTTTTTTCGTGATATAGGCATCAAATATGAACGGAATCACCACAACGCCCAACCAGCTCCTCAGCCATACGAGGAACACGATATATAATAAAAGGACGATGCCAAACTTGACCCACTGCCTGCGCGATGCTTGTATCATAAACACAGATTAAAATTGAAATAAATCGTTCATTCCTAAAAAACCTTCATGCGTAGCCGTATATTCTGCGGCAAGCACCGCACCCAAGGCGAAACCTTTCCGGTTCTTGGCATCGTGGGTGATGATTATTGAGTCGGCTTCCGACTCGTAACGGATGGTATGGATACCCGGCACTTCTCCTCTGCGTACTGCGCTTATCGGCAATTCATCGGGAGCACACTGGGTAGTCCCGCTTACTGTACCGTCAGGTGCGGTGAGCGTACCCATTACCCATTTGTCCTTGCGGTCTATATGCTCAAGGATTCCTTCCGCCAGCGTAATGGCTGTTCCGCTCGGTGCATCCAGCTTATGGATGTGATGCGTTTCTTCCATCGACACATCGTAATTGGGGAAACGGTTCATTATCTTCGCCAAATAGTTGTTGACGGCCGAGAATATCGCCACTCCCAAGCTGAAATTGGAAGACCAGAACAATGTTTTGCCTTCTTCTTTACACAAGCGGCGCATTTCTTCACCATGCTCGCCCATCCAGCCTGTACTGCCCGACACAACCTTTACTCCCTGCCGGAAAGCTTCCATGCAGTTGCCATACGCCACCGTAGGTGCCGTGAACTCAATGGCTACGTCTGCCGAACGGAACGCGTCGGAATCCATATCCTGATGGTTGTCGATATCGATGATGCTCACAATCTCATGACCGCGGGAAAGAGCGATTTTTTCTATCTCTTTACCCATTTTTCCATATCCAATTAATGCTATTTTCATAATAAACCTATTAAATTCAGGCACAAAGATAGCGTTTTTCGTTATTAATTAGTACATTTAGCGAACATTTACACCTCATTAACATGGAACAACTCTTGCATTACGTGTGGAAACACAAGCTTTTTGCCCTAAAACCACTGCAAACTACCGCCGGGCAAGCGGTAGAAATCATCGACCCGGGATTGCCCAATATGCATGCCGGTCCCGATTTCTTCAACGCCAAAATAAAGATAGACGGCGTGCAGTGGGTGGGTAATGTAGAAATACATCAGCGGGCATCCGACTGGTTCAAGCACGGACACCAACTGGATGCCGCATACGATTCGGTCATCCTGCACGTAGCTTCCCAAATAGACGCGGTACCTGTGCGCGGCAATGGCGACCCCATCCCGCAAATGGAACTGCATTGTCCGCCTTCGGTGGAAGCCAACTATAAACGCTTGCTTGAAGAAGACCATTATCCTGCCTGCCATTCACTGATATCTTCTTTGCCCGCTTTGCTCGTACACGGTTGGCTTTCCCGCCTTCAGGTGGAACGGTTCGAAAACAAAGCCGGACAAATACAGAACCGGCTGGAGGCGTGCAACGGGGATTGGGAAAATGCTTTTTTCATCACTTTAGCGCGAAATTTCGGTTTTGGCGTAAATAGTGACACATTCGAGCTATGGGCAAAAACCATCCCGATGGGAGCGGTCAACAAGCACCGTGACAACCTTTTCCAGATAGAAGCTATTTTCTTCGGGCAAGCCGGGTTGCTGCAAGAGCTTCCCCTCGACGCTTACACCGAATCGATGATAAAAGAATACCGCTATCTCAGGCACAAATTCAGCCTGACGCCTTCCGATGAATGCCACTGGCGTTTTCTTCGTATGCGTCCGGGCAATTTCCCGCATATACGGATTGCCCAGTTGGCTTGCTTGTATTTCCATGCGCAAGGATTACTCTCACAACTGATGGAAGCCGGAACCCTGAAGCAAGTGCGCGGCCTGCTTTGTGGAGGAACTTCCGAATATTGGTTGACACATTACCGGTTTGGCGAAGTGTCTCCTCCGCATCCTAAATCGCTAAGCGGCAAATCCATCGATCTGCTCATCATCAATACGGTAATTCCTTTTTTATACGCCTATGGCAAGCATAGAGCCAATGAAATCCTCTGCCAGCGTGCCTGTACGTTTCTGGAAGAGTTGAAGCCAGAAAACAATTACATCATCCGTATGTGGCAAGAATGTGGATTGAAAGCCGCCCATGCCGGAGACAGCCAGGCTCTTATCCAATTGAAAAAGAACTATTGCGACTTGAAGAAATGCCTCTATTGCCGCATCGGATACGAATATTTGAAAAGAAATTAAGAAGAAACCCCAAAAACCAAGACACATGAATTACATTTATGAACTCAAAATGAAGGTACGCGATTATGAATGCGACCTGCAAGGTATTGTCAACAATGCCAATTACCAACACTATATCGAACATACCCGTCACGAATTCCTGTTATCCGCCGGCATCAGTTTTGCCCAGCTTCATGAGCAAGGCATCGATCCGGTAGTGGCCAGGCTCACCATGGCGTTCAAGACCCCATTGAAGAGCGGAGACGAATTTATCTCTAAACTTTACCTGAAAAAAGAAGGCATCAAATATGTATTCTATCAAGATATCTTCCGCCTGCCCGACAAGAAAATAGTCATCAAGTCGACGGTAGAAACCGTATGCGTCATCAACGGACGGTTAAGCGATAGCGAACTTTTCAACAACCTCTTTGCGCCTTATCTGTCCGAATGAATACGCAGGAAACACTTTACCGGCTTGCGCTTCCCTTGCTGCCCGGCATCGGCATCAATAGTGCCCACACCCTGTTGCAGGTTGCGGGAAGCGCCACCGTGCTTTTCACCCATCCGGAAGATTTGCCCGACATCTTGCCGCAGGCCAGTCCCAAACTCATACAAGCGTTTGGCCATCCGAAAATACTCCGGCGTTGTGAGGCCGAACTGGCTTTTGCCGAAAAGAATCAAATAGCCTGCCTTACGGCCGATGATGAAGGCTATCCTTCCCGTTTGCGTGAATGCAGTGACGCGCCACTTGTTTTATTCTATCAGGGGAATGCCGACTTGAACAGCCGCCATATCATCAGCATTGTAGGCACACGTAATGCCACCGATTACGGAAAAGGCCTATGCGGACGCTTTATCCACGATTTGCAGGAACTTCTACCTGATGTTATCATTGTAAGCGGACTGGCGTATGGCATTGACATCCATGCACATCGGGCAGCCTTGCAATACAAGTTGGATACGGTAGGCGTATTGGCTCACGGACTGGACCGTATTTATCCCTATACCCATCGGCATACCGCTATTGAAATGATATCGCACGGCGGATTGCTGACCGAATTTATGAGTGGCACAAACCCCGACCGGCAAAACTTCGTCAAGCGCAACCGCATCGTGGCTGGGATAAGCGATGCGACTCTTGTGGTCGAATCGGCGTCAAAAGGAGGTTCACTGATTACCGCGGAAATAGCCGGAAGTTACCACCGGGATTGTTTTGCTTTCCCCGGACGGATAGGCGATACTTATTCGGAGGGATGCAACCACCTGATTAGCTCCAATCAAGCGGCTTTGCTTCAAAACGCCGAAGAACTGGTCAAAGCCATGAACTGGAATCGCCCGAAACAGATGCCTCCGGCCATTCAGCGGCAACTCTTTCCCGAACTGAACGCTGAAGAGAAATTGGTGGTACAACTCATGCAAAAACATCCCGAAGGCATCCAGGTAAACAACCTGGTAGTAGAAAGCAATATTCCCATTACCCGCATGACGGGCATCCTTTTCGAACTGGAACTGAAGGGAGTCATCCGCAACTACGCCGGAGGAGTGTACCGAACCATATAGTCAAATTATAGTCAATCAGAAATGGATTGCGAAAAATGGAATGGAACGCAGAGACGCAGAAGCGCAAAGTTATTTTTTTTGAGAGAGTAAAGCACACAGAGAATGGCACTTATCTCCGTGCTCTTTGCCTTCTCTCTAAATTACTCCTCCGCGTCTTTGCGTCTCTGCGTTCGATTTTTTCGCAAACCAATTTTGTTTTACTATAAGAAACTGTTTTGGATTTATCGTGCGATGCTTTGGGATAAAACAGACTCTAAGGCGGAAAGCACCTTTTATTGAAATTCAGAAACTGTTTTGAATTTCTCCAAAAAGTTTTTCTTGGCTTGATGTATCCGTTTTCGTGTGTGCTTTGGGCGATTTTTTGGTCCTTTTCGCTCCTGTTCTTCGTCAGATAGCCCGCTATCTTCCTCATCACAGAAGCGAAAATGCCTCAAAAACTCATCCCAAATCATCGCACGATAAATTCAAAACAGCTTCTCAAAATAGTTTCTTATTGAAAAAATCTTTATCTTTGTTACAAGTAAAAAGTAAATCATAGATTACGTATGAAACGATATGTGTATTATTGCCTAATTAGTGTATGCATCGGTATGACTGTTGCTTGCAAGAATCCGCAAACGCGAAAGGCAGAAAACCCTGCTCAGCCCAAAACAACCGACAACGCCGCTGGACATGCACTTTTTCCTGCGCCCGAAATACCGTCTGTTATTACAACTCCCAACGAACGGCGCATTTACCTCACCACGCATTATTGGGACAATTTCGACTTTGCCGATACGCTTTTGCTCGATAACCGTGATGTGACCGAGCAAGGATTTGTAAACCTGATTTCTCTGTTATCAGACGACGTAAGCTCTTCGGATGAAATCAATCAGAGTCTCGATAACCTCTGCAGCCGCATGGAGAGTCACCCGTATGCACGCAGACTTTTCATGCGCCTTTTCGAAGATTACCTGTATAACCCAAATTCGCCGTTATACAACGAACAACTGTATTTGGCTTACTTGGAACGTATGCAAAAAAGCCAGGCGATAGGCGATGCGACTAAAAGCACGTTGGCATTCAAACAAAAACTCATCAGCCGGAACCAGCCCGGTACCCTTGCTTCCGACTTTACTTATTATTTACCCAACGGTCGGGCGCGCAAACTTCATCGTACTTCTGTCCCAAGCAACCGGTTGTTGCTGGTATTCTATGACCCGGAATGTCCCGGTTGTCATGAAATCATGCAAGATATGCTTCACGACCAGGCTTTGGCAGAGGTTGTAGCCGGCGGAAAACTCACTGTGTTGGCTATCTATACTGAAGGTAATCCTGAAGCATGGCGCAAAGACCTCCCTAACCTCCCAGACAACTGGACAATAGGAACCGACCGCGAAGCTATCAAGCTAAACGCTCTCTACGACCTGAAAGCCATGCCTTCGCTTTACTTGCTCGACGGGAATAAAAAAGTCATCTTGAAAGATGCGCCCTACGCGCGTATCCGTGCCGCATTGCGTTTGTAAAGAAACTGTTTGGGATTTCTACAAAAGTATTTCTTGGAGAAATTCAAAACAGCTTCTAAATACCAACCACAACATATCGGTTCTTACTTCTCTCCAACTCTTAACGACCTGATGATTTATAAAGTTTCTATGTCTTCAGCAGTCAGACCTGTATAACGCAAAATGCTCTCTATAGGTATTCCATCAGATCTCATCTGCTTGGCTGTTTCAATGGCTTTACGCTTTTCACCTATTTCCAGACCTTCGGCACGACCGATTTCTTTACCTTCCGCCATACCTTTTACCATACCTTCCGCCATGCCTTTTGCCATACCTTCCGCCATGCCTTTTGCCATGCCTTTTGCCATGCCTTCCACCATACCTTTTGCCATGCCTTTTGCCATACCTTCCGCCATGCCTTTTGCCATGCCTTTTGCCATGCCTTTGATTTCAGCTGTTTCCATTACACTGAACCAGTCCCGATAGTTTTTCAAGCTTTCTTCGTATTCATAACGTTCTTTACGGTCAAATTTCGCTATTTCTGCAACCTCAAAAAGATGAGTAAACACTCTCTCTTGCAAAGCTTGCGGACGATCCATCAGTGTAGCAAGATTACGGATAACATACAGCCATTTATCAAAAAGCGTTTCAAGCTCTGCCTCTGTTTTCGTAAATTTGGGCATTTCCAAATAGATAAACGTTAGCTTGTCGTAAAAGACTTCTTTTGTTGCGAGGTCAGTCAACTTCACTTCATGATAAAAGTCCTCATTATCAGAATAAATAGTGAAGTTCAAAATACCTATCGTATAAATGCCTTTCAGCCCATAGTTCCATATTCCACGCGGAGCCTGTTCCCGAATAGCAAAGGTAGAATAATAAATACTCCGGTCCTTGAAAAACTGCTGTTCGCCTTTTTGCATCTCTACGATAAAGTGTTCACCTTTCTCATTCTTGCAATACACATCAAATACAGCACGGCGGTCATACTCCTGCGTGCCGAGGCGTTCAGCATTCAGGTAGGTAATATCTTTGATTTCCTCCCTTCCATGCAAAAGGGCATTCAGAAAACTGATAAGCAAATCCTTGTTGATTTCAGTACCAAATAATTTCTTGAACGCAAAGTCCGTATAAAAATTAATGTATCTTTCGAATATTCCTTCTGAACACATAGGCGTGAATTTTAATAATATGCAAAGAAACAAAATTCCTGCATTAATGCCAAACTTAAAAGAATAAAATAATGGTAAATAAATGCCCATATCGCCGCCGGCAGAGTGAAGTAAATATTCTTGGCCATCCTGTTGTGATTTGCTTTCAAATTAGTATCTTTGAACCATTGAAAACAGCTTTTCTCTTTTCTGGGACTTAGAGGATAAGTTGTGATTTGCTTTCAAATTAGTATCTTTGAACCATTGAAAACAGCACCTGTATCAGTCACACTTCCCATTATCTTCTTCTTGTCAAAGGCTGTATCAAGTGGTTTGCGTACAGCAAAGAAACGGTCTTTCGTGTCTTTAGAGAAGTAATAAACCTTGATTTTCTTCAAATCAACATCCTGCCAAACATATTTGTTGTCTTCAAAGTATTTCTTTATCTGCTTTTCATTCAGATTTTGCTTCAACAATTCTTTCAACTTTTTCTTCAAGTCTTTCTCTACGATGACTTTCGGATTCTTCAATGCTTCTTTCAAGGTTACTGTAGTTATACCTCGAAGATTGACTTCGCCAAAAACCGTTTCTTTGTGCATCGGCTTACGGATAGCCCAGCTGTCTCCTTTCTTTTGAGGGAGCATCGTTTTCTTACCGTCTTTATAATGTTGGTAATAATTGGTAGTCTTGTTAATGACACGCAGGTTCTGCTTAAAGCTGACGACTATGTCTTGCAGTGCCTTATAGACATCTTGGGTAAAGGTATCCCACGGCTTTTTGATGAACCAGCGATAGTTGCCCTTATCGTCCGTTTTCTGCTTGTCGCACAACAAGCGTTGCAAGTCATGACGGGAAATCTTGGCATCCTTGCTTGCCGATTCATTATTGAGGTAATTCACGATATTGCGATTGGCGCAGGCGATTACAATCGCATCCATTGCATGATGGCGGTGGTCGATACGCTTTTTGCTGAAACCTTTCTGTAATTCCAAAGGCATTGCAGGGATAACATTCCCGCTTGTGTTGACCGAAGTAAACCGGTTGCTTTCTGTCAATTCGTTCAATCGTAAGAAACGTGGAAGAATGATTTTATTCCAAACCTCGTTGATACCCCAATCTTTTTTCAAACGGTCGGTAACACTGCCTGTACAGACTATCACATTCTTCGACACTTCTTCCTGCTCACCTTCTTCGCGGACGATATTGGATAATAAAGACTTAACCAACCTGCTGATGTAGCGGCTATCATTCAGCTGTCGGGCAATGAATTGCTCCGGTATGTCTTCCATGAGCAGTTTTTTCTTTTTGGCTGAGTTATGAGAGTAGTTGTCTTTTACGAACTGTTCATAGGCTTCTATGGTTTGTATTTCAACTGGTGCTCTACCAAAACTTATTTCCACTTTTCGACCTTGATTCTTTCTTATAAACTCATATCCCAGCATATTACTCTTCAATTTATTGACTTCCGCTTCACAAATGACCTTGTTGCTGAATGAATCATCAAAATAGCGTGCCTGTGGGATGATGTGTTCAATCTCGTAAGCAGGTGTAAACAATTTGCCTAAAGGAATCATTTCTCCTGTATAAGGCGAACGGTATTTTTGCTCTAACCAAAGTTTATAGCGCAATACTTCGGAGGTAGTAGGACGTTTCCTGACATCGCTTTCATTGAATTTCTTTATGATTGTAGCTATTTCATCGGGCACTTCATCCACGCTGTTCCATACACCTTCTTCATATATCCGCAACAAGTCCTGCTGACCGGGTGAATAAGGGCGTACGTTTTCTATCTCGAATTCAGGATTCATGAATTCGGTAAGCAAAGCCTTGATGCGGAGATTTGTATTCTCGTTCTCCTGAATCTGCCGGGTCATTTTCGCACGTTCGTCCTTGGTTTTCTTCATCTCTCTTCCCAATTCCACGTGAATTTCATCAATGTGTCCCACTTGCTTCCATATATCGCGGACGGTGCGCAATGTTTCCAAAATAACCTGTTCAACAATCGGGTTGTGCAACGAATGTTGCTTGAACCTTTTCAGGTAATCGTCTATGTCGGAAGGATTTTCCCATTTCTGAATATCTTTTGCTTCGGAATGACGGTTGTAAACCACATAGCAAGCCAGCCAAAGCGGAAGTCCTTTGAAGGAAGATACCTTATCCAGATGAATCGCTTTTTCCCTCACACGTGTCCGAATGGCTTCATCGTATTCCCCTGATATGATTTTATCAATCCGGTCACGGGTCTGACCGTCTATATCATTTTCATTCCAATATTTTCCCATCCGCATCAAAGGCAATAACTTTTTGACGGCTTTGGCCGAATAAGAACCGTACTCTTTATCAAAAGGAGGAGTTTTCAGGAAAACTTCTACAAAGTTTTCGCCAAGCTGTTGCTTTTCCGCAAACGAAATCCGTTAATCACTGCCCAACCGATGCTGTTGGTTCCTAAGTCTAACCCTAAGATGTGTTTTGGTTCCATAGCTTTTATATTTTTTCCAAAGCTATGAATTTTCCGCGACAATATTTGTCTTTCTCAAACTTTTTCCTTATTTTTGCTTTCACTAATTTGAAGCAAATCACAATAAGGATTATTCCGTTGTGAAAACATTAGGTTCCCTCGTCCTCTAACGGGGGATTTTTTATGCCGTCATTATTCTTAATGTTCAAACCAGAGCGGTCCGAAAATCCGATGAGAGCAGTTTGCTCCATTTACTTCATATAACTATATTAAAAACACGATTACTAATCGTCATGCTGTACGATTACTAATCGTCATGCTGTACGATTACTAATCGTCACGCTACACGATTACTAATCGTGTCGGTGTAGCAGTTATACCATTTGACAAGATACGGATATATACACTTTATTTCCTCTATGCCCCTCTGTGTCCCCTGTGGTGAAGCACATTCTCACCATAAAGGACACAAGAGGTAGGCAGAAATTTTTCATCTATTGCGGAAATCCATCTTCTTATTGGCGCATTGTCATACGGTTTTCAACGCGTTCCGCAAGCGGATGAGGAAGTCGTCGGCTTCATCCATACTGAGGCAGAGGGGAGGAAGCAGGCGGATAACGTTGGTACCGCTTACACCGGTGAATACTTTTTGTTCGAAAAGCAATTTGCGGCGCAGTTCCTTGACGGGTTCTTCAAATTCCAACCCTATCATCAGGCCGCGTCCGCGCACTTCCTTGATGCCTTCGATTTTCTTCAGCTCTTCCAGCAGGTGTGTGCCGACATGGGCGGCATTCTCTACCAGGTGTTCTTCTTTCATCACATCCAGTACGGCGATTGCCGCTGCACAGGCCAGGTGATTGCCACCAAAGGTGGTGCCGAGTTGTCCGTAAACAGGCTTGAACTTCGGACTAATCAATACGCCTCCCATCGGGAATCCATTGCCGATGCCCTTGGCTACGGTAATCATGTCGGGACGGATGGCACTGTATTGATGGGCGAAGAATTTTCCGCTCCGTCCGTAGCCCGACTGGATTTCGTCTACTATCAGTACGGTATTGTTTTCATCGCAGGCTTGGCGCAGGGCTTGCATAAAGTCTGTATCGGGTATCTGGATGCCGCCTACTCCCTGAATGCCTTCGATGATGACGGCGCACACATCGCCTTTCGCCAGTTCGGCCTTCATCGCTTCCGCATCGTTCAGCGGAAGGTAGGTGACATGCCGGTTGGCGTTGATGGGCGCGATGATTTTCGGATTATCGGTCACTTCTACCGCCAGCGAAGTACGTCCGTGGAAAGCTTTGTTGAACGAGACGACACGGGTACGTCCGTTGTAGAACGAAGCCAGTTTCAGGGCGTTTTCGTTTGCTTCGGCTCCCGAGTTGATTAAGAACAGTTGGTAATCGTCGTAGCCACATATAGCTCCCAGGCGGTCGGCCACTTCCTGTTGCAGTTTATTGATGACCGAATTGGAGTAGAATCCCAGCGTAGCCACTTGCTTGCTGATGGTTTCTACGTAGTGCGGGTGGGCATGGCCGATGGAGATAACGGCGTGTCCCCCGTAAAGATCCAAATACTCCTGACCTTTATCGTCCCACACGTGGCAACCTTTTCCCTTGACTACGTTAATGTCGAAGAGAGGATATACATCGAATAGTTTCATAATTCTTTTATAGAAAGTTTGGAACACAGAGTCACACAGACACGGGGCTTTTTGTTTAAATTAAGAAGCTGTTTTGAATTTATCGTGCGATGATTTGGGATGAGTTTTTGAGGCATTTTCGCTTCTGTGATGAGGAAGATAGCGGGCTATCTGACGAAGAACAGGAGCGGAAAGGACCAAAAAATCGCCCAAAGCACACACGAAAACGGATACATCAAGCCAAGAAAAACTTTTTGGAGAAATTCAAAACAGCTTCTAAATCTCTGTGCTTTCGTGCCTCTGTGTTCAATAAAATATTCTTCATTTAAAAAGCTGACGGTTTTAATCGCAGCCCTATAGTTTCTTCCAGGTTGAACATCAGGTTCATGTTGTGTACCGCCTGTCCGCTGGCACCTTTCAGCAAGTTGTCGATGCAGGAAATGATGAGCAGTTTGTCTTCGTGCTTTTCCAGATGAATCAGGCACTTGTTGGTGTTGACTACCTGCTTCAGGTCGATGCTCTTGTCTACGATATGCACGAACGAGTCTTCAGCGTAATACTCTTCGTACATCTTCACGATTTCAGGCAATTCCACTTTGGTCTTTACGATGGTCGTGGCAAAGATGCCTCGGGCGAAGTCGCCCCGGTAAGGGATGAACGTGATGTCTGCATCGAAGCTGTTCTGCAATTGTTTCAGCGACTGGCGTATTTCCGGCAGGTGCTGGTGCGTGAACGGCTTGTAAATGCTCAGGTTGTTGTTACGCCAACTGAAATGCGTAGTCGCTCCCGGTTTTACGCCGGCTCCTGTGCTTCCCGTAATGGCATTTACCGTGATATCGCCTTTCAGTATCAGGTGTTTGGCCAGTGGAAGCAAGGCAAGCTGGATACACGTCGCAAAACATCCCGGATTGGCGATGTGCTTGCTATGACAGATGGTGCGTCGGTTCAGTTCGGGAAGACCGTATACGAAGTCATGGTCTTCAGCGGCAATGCGATAGTCCATCGAGAGGTCGATAATCTTTAAGTCTTCGGGCAGGTTGTGGCTTTCCATGAATTTGCGCGTGTCGCCATGAGCCGTGCAGAAAAAGAGTACATCGATTTCGTCCAGCGGAAGTTCATCGGTAAATACGAGGTCGGTTTCGCCGTACAATCCTTCGTGGACATCGGTTATTTTATTTCCGGCGTTGCTTGAACTGTTGACGAACCGGATTTCTACATCGGGGTGGTTAATCAGCAGGCGAATCAGTTCGCCTGCCGTGTAACCTGCCCCTCCTATTATTCCTACTTTAATCATGGGCTGCATTATTTCTCTTCGGGGATGATTATCCATAATAATAAATACACGATTATCCCTGCAAAGGCAGTAAAGACCGTGAGCAGCGCGTATATTACACGGATCAGTGTCGGGTCGAGGTTAAAATAGTTCGCGATTCCGGCGCATACGCCCGCCAACATCTTGTTGCTTTGCGGGCGGGTCAGTTTTTTCCCTTCCATAGTTGTATTTTTTACATCATTTCGTCTTTATGGTTTGCGTAATAGGCTCTCAGCGGAGTAGAGAGTACTTTGATAAAGCCTTTGGCGTCTTCTGCCGTCCAGCCTTTCTGCATTTCGCCGTATTCGCCCAGCTTGTTCTTTACCAAGTCGTCTTCTGACTCTACTCCTACGGTAGAGAAGCAATACGGGCGGAGTTCGAGGATAGCCGTACCGTTTACGTTGCGTTGCGATTCAGTCAGCATGGCTTCGATGTCGCGCATTACCGGCTCCAGGTATTGGCTTTCGTGGAGGAACATCCCGTACCAGTTTGCCACCTGGTCTTTCCAGTATTGTTGCCATTTGCTCAACGTATATTTTTCCAGAAAACGGTGTGCGCCGATAATCAGCATCGGAGCTGCGGCTTCGAATCCTACGCGCCCTTTGATGCCGATGATGGTATCGCCTACGTGCATATCCCGTCCGATGCCATAGGGTGCGCCGATTTCTTCTACACGCTGAATGGCCTTGATTTTATCGTCGAACACTTCCCCGTTGACAGCGTACAGCTCGCCTTTCTTGAATTCCAGCTTCAGCAGTTCGCTTCCTTCCTTGGTAACTTGTTTCAGGTAGGCGCTTTCGGGCAGGCCTTGTGCCGAATCCAAGATTTCGCCTCCGCAGATAGAGGTTCCCCAGATACCTACGTTATACGAATATTTCAGTTTGGTGAAATCAGCCTCAAATCCGTGTTCTTTCAAGTAATTGATTTCATAATCGCGGCTCAGTGCCATGTCGCGGGTGAGGGTGATGATTTCCACTCCCGGAGCCATGACCAGAAATGTCATGTCGAAACGCACCTGGTCGTTTCCTGCGCCGGTAGAGCCGTGGGCGATGGCGTGTGCCCCGATTTCGTTGGCATAGCGGGCGATGGCAAGTGCCTGGAAGATGCGTTCCGAGCTTACCGAGATAGGATAAGTGCCGTTACGCAACACGTTTCCGAATATCATGTATTTCAGACTCTTGGCATAGTATTCCTGAGTTACATCAAGCGTGACATATTTCACCGCCCCTAATTTGTAAGCGTTTTCTTCGTTCTTCTTCAGTTGTTCGGCACTGAACCCGCCCGTGTTGGCACAAGCGGCATATACTTCATATCCTTTTTCCTTTGCCAGATACATCACCGTGAACGAGGTATCCAGTCCGCCGCTGAAAGCAACGACTACTTTTTTCTTTTCTTCCATAAGGCTATATATTGGTTTTGATTCTTGATTCTTCGTTTAATCAGAAATTCGTATGTTCGTCCTCCGTATGCAACGCCGGGTCGTAGAGCATGGCGGTACAGATGCAGAACTTGCGGTTCTTTGCCATCAGGATTTCGTGGTTGATGCAGCCCTCGCATCCTTTCCAGAACGCGGCGTCATCGGTCAGTTCGTTGAATGTCACCGGCACATAACCCAGTTCGGTATTCATTTTCATTACCGCCGCTCCCGAAGTGAGGCTGAATATCTTGGCTTTGGGCCAGCGCAGGCGGGCAAGTGTGAACGATGCGTGCTTGATACGTTTGGCAAGTCCGCATCCGCGGTATTTGGGGTGTACTATCAAGCCCGAAGTGGCTACATACTCTTTGTTTCCCCACGACTCGATGTAAGTAAATCCTGCAAAATCATCTCCGCACAAGGCAATGATCGCCTTTCCTTCTTTCATTTTTGTCGCGACATATTCGTGCGTACGCTCGGCGATGCCTGTGCCTCGTACCTTGGCTGCTTCACGTATGGTATCCAATATGGTGTCTACGTATGCTTCGTGCGAAGCGTCTGCTACCATTACGTCTATTTGTTTTACGTCCATTGCTGTATGTTTATTCTTTTTATAAGTTGATATTCGCTATGATTTGGGCAAGTGCTTGTTTTACGCTGGTGCGTGTGGAACCTTCGCGTACCACCAGCATGATGGTATCATCTCCGGCAATGGTACCGATGATTTCATGGAAATGATTGTTGTCGATGTCGTAAGCAAGGCTGCTGGCATATCCGGGCCGTGTCTTGATGACGGCGATATTTCCCGAAAATTCAATGGAGATTACTCCCGTATGCCGGAGCATTTCCGAGGCACTTTGCGGTTCTGTCATGCGTTTGTACATGGTATTGTTGGGCAATACATATACATAATTGCCGTTCATGCTTGCCGCCTTTGCCACTTTCAGCTGCTTCAGGTCGCGCGAGAGGGTAGCTTGTGTAAGTTGGAAACCTTCTTTTTCCAACTCCGCCAAAAGTTCTCCCTGACTTCCGATTTCCTTGCTCGAAATAATCATTTTGATGGAATCGAGTCTGTTGTTCTTGCTCTTCATCTGCATATTTATTCTTTATCCGGGTGCAAAGATACGTATATTATTGAAATATTATACGGATAAGACGAATATTTTTCAAGTCCTGTTTAAATTTTGCAAAAAACATTTGCTTAGAGCCTGTTTACATAAACTCCCCCTTACAGATGGATTATCCTGCCTCCCTCTACCCAATAAAGCAAAGATATGCCTGCCATGGCAAGACCAATGATGATAAGCAAGCAATAAGTGAACATCTGCAACGTTTTCCAGAAGCTTCTCCACCAGGTGCAGAGATAAAGCTGGCGGTAATCCCAGCAGAATAAAAAGAAAATAAACCAAAAGGGGACTTCGTAGAGGTCGTCTATATGGGCTGTACCGTTAAAAGGCACTACAAGGGTACTGATAAGCAAAATCTGTGTGGCGATATAAGCCTGGATGAGGATGTGCTCCATGAGATTGAACGCATCGGGCTGTTTTTTTTCATTGAAAGCCCAGCGGGTAGCGATGGCCAGCAACGGCAGGGTGAGAAGGATATGGAATGCCTTGTTGCCATGTCCCCATTTCCACATCAGATTCCAGACATTGGCCAGGAAAGGGACGCTTTTAATAGCCTTTTCCGCTTTTTCGATGAAAGCGAAATGGAAGATGCCAAGTTCGTCATCCGTTTGTGGCGCGCCCGCAATGGAATCCTGACGCTGCACTTCGGCAAGTTTCTTTTCCGATTCCAGGATGGCCAATTCGATACTCTTTTGTTCGACTGGATTGTCAACTTCCGATTTTTGCCGTTCCAGTTCAAAGATGGTTTGCTGCAGTTTTTCCGCTTTCATACGGAGTGTTTCGATTTGCTCTGATGTTTTTTCTTCTTTCCTCTCCCAGATTTCGGGAACTATCAGTTTAGCGGTCAACATATAAAAGGCGGTCATTAAGAAAACCATAGCAAGAGGAAGCGTGTACTTGACCCGTTTGCCGTGGATAAAGTCGCGCATGACATATCCCGGACGGTAAAGAAGTTCGAGCAAGGTATGGGCAAATTTCCCGTCGACACGGAAAATCGTGCGAAGCACATTTCCGGCAATGCCTTTCAGCACATAGCGCGAAGTGTAACGACTTTGTCCGCATCGGGGGCAGAAATTACCCGTAAAAGCATAACCGCAATTCTTGCATACACAAGATTTGCCGCACAAAGGCGGAGGCACCGTACCCCGTATCTGCCAAATATGGAACGCCCGGAGACGTACTGTAAGCGGATGCAGCCAGCGGGCAAGGGCATGATGCCAGGCAGGAGGAAGAATATGCCGGCTATGCGCTATGCAGAACAGGCTGAATAGAAAAAGAAAAGGAAAGAAAAAAGAGTCGGCTTCTGATAAAGGTACCAGTTCTGTATAACTGAGAAGCATCAGGAAGGCCAGCCAAATGACTTGCCCGGTATTTATATATTTTTTCGTGGAATGTCTGTCGTTCATCGTTTTTGCTTGCAAATATAACAACTTATTGTGGAATATCGGCTGGCTTGTATCGGAATATCTGCGTTTATCCGCTATGCTTCCAAATGCGAAGTCCGAACATATCCGCCAGGACACAGCATAAAAGCAGCATAAAAACGGGACGGATGTATTTCCGTTTTCCATAAGTTTTATTACCTTTGTCGTAACAATAAATTAACCTAACCTTATATATATTATGTATCCGTTAAAATTTAAACCTATTTTGAAATCGACCATTTGGGGAGGCGAAAAAATCATTCCGTTCAAGCATCTTGATTGCCAGCAGGCACAGGTAGGCGAAAGCTGGGAAATATCAGACGTACCGGGTGACGAATCGGTGGTAGCCTATGGAGCTGATGCCGGAAAAAACCTTACGCAACTGGTTAGCGAATACAAAGCCAGCCTGGTGGGAGAAAACAATTACAAACGCTTTAACGGCAAGTTCCCATTGCTCATCAAGTTCATCGATGCCCAACAGGATTTGTCTATCCAGGTGCATCCGAATGATGAGTTGGCGATGAAGCGTCATAATTCGATGGGAAAGACCGAGATGTGGTATGTCATCGGAAACGACGGGGGCAAAGCCCACCTGCGTTCAGGGCTGAGCAAACAAATCACACCCGAAGAATATGCGCAGATGATTGCCGACAATACTATCTGCGACGCGCTTGCCGACTATGCCGTACAACCGGGCGATGTATTCTTTTTACCTGCCGGACGTATCCATAGCATCGGAGCCGGATGTTTCATCGCGGAAATCCAGCAGACTTCGAATATCACATACCGCATTTACGATTTCAACCGGAAAGACAAAAACGGCAATACGCGTGAATTGCATACCGAATTATCGAAAGACGCCATCGACTATGCGGTGAGCGAAGATTACCGCACACACTACACACCGAAGCAAAACGAACCGGTAGAACTGGTTAGCTGTCCTTATTTTACAACCACCGTGTACGACCTGACCGAACCGATGGATATGGATTACAGCGAACTTGACTCGTTTGTTATCTACATTTGCATGGAAGGTACCTGCCACATAACCGACAACGAAGGCAATCAGGTTTCGCTCCAGGCTGGCGAATCGGTTTTGTTCCCCGCCACCACACAAAAGCTTTCGGTAACACCCGAAGGTCATGTGAAGTTCCTGGAAACATACGTGTAAATTATATGATTAAATGAGCACAGAGGCACAGAGAATATTCATATATGTTTTGTGCCTCTGTGTTTTTATTCTAAATGCAAAGGAAAATGAAAAGTTTATGGAAACAAGTGTGGATTTGTTTATTCTTGCTGACCGCAGTGCCACTTTGGGCGGAGAACTATCCTTACCGGAGTAATGTGCTTTGGGTAACGGTGCCCGACCATGCCGACTGGTTGTATGAAACCGGCGAGAAGGCGGAAGTGGAAGTGCAATGCTATAAGTATGGCATTCCGCAAGACGGACTCGAAGTGGCATACGAGATTGGAGGAGACATGATGCCTGCGGAAAAGAGCGGGACGGTTACTTTGAAAAACGGACGTGCCGTGGTTCCAATGGGTACCATGAACCAGCCCGGTTTCCTGGATTGCCGCCTTTCGGCTACGGTGGATGGTACGACCTATAAGCATCATGTCAAAATAGGTTTCTCTCCGGAGAAATTGCAGCCTTATACGAAACTGCCCGCCGACTTCAATGCGTTTTGGGAAAAGACCATGGCCGAAGCCGCCCAGTGTCCGATGAAATATACGATAGAGCCTGCGCCTGAATACAGTTCGGAAAAATCGGATTGTTATCTGGTGAAATTGCAATATTTCCGTCCGGGTTCGTATATCTATGGATACCTGACCCGTCCGAAAGTTCCGGGGAAATATCCGGTTGTGCTTTCTCCCCCGGGTGCGGGAATAAAAACCATCAAGGAACCGAAACGCCATATTTATTATGCAGACGAAGGTTTCATCCGGTTGGAAATGGAAATACACGGACTGAATCCTACCCTGTCTGAAGAAGAGTTTAAGGAAATATCTTCGGCTTTTGGCAATTACCTGTCGTATGGCATTGATAACCGTGACAATTATTATATGAAGAAGGTGTACATGGCTTGTGTGCGTGCCATCGATTACCTGACTTCTTTACCCGACTGGGACGGGAAGAACGTCATTGTGCAGGGAGGAAGCCAAGGAGGAGCTTTGGCACTGATAACAGCCGGGCTGGACAAGCGGGTAACGGCTTGCGTGGCAAACCATCCGGCACTGAGTGACATGGCTGGTTATAAAGCGGGACGCGCCGGCGGTTATCCGCACTTTTTCAAGAAATACAAAGGGATGGATACGCCCGAAAAGGTCAAGACGATGGCTTATTACGATGTGGTGAATTTCGCCAGACAAATCAAAGTGCCGGTGTATATGACGTGGGGATATAACGACAATACGTGTCCGCCTACAACCAGCTACATCGTATATAATATACTGGCTTGCCCCAAGGAGGCATTGATAACCCCCATAAATGAACACTGGACTTCAGAAGCTACCGAATACGGTCATCTGAAATGGATTCAGAAGCATCTGAAATGATGTTTATACAGAGTAACACCGGATATTTATCAAAGGAAAGAGGCTGAATATTCAATGGGGTTTGTAAGATTTCAGCCTCTTTTATTTATACGATAACTTTTCGATTTATACTTCCACCAGTTTGTATTTCGGAACCATAATCTTCATCATGCACCAGCTGAACAAATAAGCCAGCGAAGCCACGATAAACACAATCATGTAACCGGCGTTCTTGCCCTCAAATCCCAAGAACAGCATATTGCTTTCCTCTGAGTAAGTGAACAATATACCTGAACAATAGTTGAACAAGAAACTTCCGATACCACCGACCATGCCTCCGATACCTGTAACGGTAGCAACCGCCGATTTGGGGAACATATCGCTCACTACGGAATATACGTTGGCACTCCAGCTCTGGTGAGCGGCACCGATAATACCAATCATGATGATGGGGAACCAACAAGAGACAGAGCCGGCAGATTGCGCGAACAAACCAATCAAGGGGAAGAAAGAGAATATCAACATGGCTTTCATACGTCCCTTATACGGGTCCATCCCTCTCTTTTCCACAAAAATAGTGGGCAGGTAGCTTCCGTAAAGCGACAGCATGGAAATAAGGTACAATGTGAATATCAACATGATACCCATCGTAGAGTCTGAGCTGTAGCCATATACGTCTTTAACGTAGGCAGGAGCCCAGAACAGAAAGAACCACCACACACCATCCGGCAAGAAACGGCCGAAGATAACCGCCCAAGTCTGACGGAAAGTGAAACATTTCCACAAACCAATTTTCGGGCCATCATTGTTGTCATTAGTTGCCGTATGTTCGGCTATGGAGTCTTGTTCGATGTATTCCAACTCCGCTTTGTTCACATGCTTGCTGTCTCTCGGCTTGTCGTACACCTTGTAGAATGCAATCATCCAAAGCAATCCAAACCCACTCATTACGATGAAAGCCATTTCCCATCCCAACGCACGCGCGATACCCGGAATGATAAAGGGAGCAACCAAAGCCCCGATTTGTGCACCCGCATTGAATAAACCGGTAGCAAAGCCACGGTCTTTCTTCGGGAAGTATTCCGCGGTGATTTTTACGGCAGAAGGGAAGTTACCCGATTCGCCGATGGCTACAACGACGCGCATACACAAGAATAACCATACACTGACGGTAGATACGGCCAAAGCAACATTGCCCGTAGTACGGATAGCAGCCAGATGCTCGCGTGTGGCTTCAAAGCTGAACAGCCAGGTACCGTCTACAATACCGTTCGTCAATATACTGGTAAAAGCATGCAGAGTTGCACCTACCACCCATGTACCAAAGGCACAAAGGTAGCCACGACGGGTTCCCACCTTATCAATGAATTTACCGATAAACAACATACTGATGGCGTATGCCAACGAGAATACACCCGTGATAAGCCCGTAATTGTCATCGTTCCATCCCAGTTCCGGAGCGATGAAGTCTTTATACGTAAGAGATAGAACCTGACGGTCCATGTAAGTTGCGGCGGTAGCCAAAAAGAGCATACCACAAATCACCCAGCGGTAATTGCTCATCTTTGCTCCCGTTTCATTTGAATTGCTCATGGTATCAATAATTATTATTTAGGAATTTATTAATAAAACAGTTTATCTCATATCCAGATACTTGATTTCATCCTTGTCGCTGTATTTCAAGTTTTCGCCCGCCATACCCCATATAAAAGTATAGTTGCTGGTACCGGCAGCCGCGTGGATGCTCCATTCGGGTGAAGTGATGGCTTGCTCATTGTGCAGCCAAATCAGACGCTCCTCTTGAGGTTCACCCATGAGGTGGCAGATGGCATTACCTTCGGGTACATTGAAGTAGAAGTATGCTTCCATACGACGCGTATGCGTGTGAGCAGGCATCGTGTTCCATACCGAGCCGGGAGCCAGTTCGGTCAATCCCATTTGCAACTGGTTAGTACCACCGTTTTCAACCCGTTCCAATACATCTTTTACAATCAACTGGTTCACTACACGGTCATTGCTGTCTTCCATTTTTCCATAGTGGTCGGAAATGGCCAAGGCATATTTCTTGGGATTCGCTTTCTGGGCTTTCACATCAGTCGTAATCAACTGAGTGACGAATTGCTTGTAGGCAGGAGCCGAGTTGATGTAGAATTTAGCCGGTTTTGCAGGGTTGCTGCTCTTGAAAGTCACTTCCTTGTTGCCACAACCTACATAGAGTGCTTCTTTATATTTCATGGGATATTCTTTGCCATCTACGGTCACAACACCATCACCGCCTATATTAATCACTCCCAATTCCCGACGTTCCAGAAAATAAGTGATTTCCGGACCCAGTTCGCGGAATGTCTCCAGCTTCAGCACTTTATTAACAGGCATTACACCGCCATAAATCAGCCGGTCATAAAGCGTATAAGTCAGGTTGATTTCATCAGCTTCCATTACTTTTTCCATTGCAAAAGATGAACGCAAGCGTTTTGTATCATAATGTTTCACGTCTTGCGGATGGCAAGCGGTCTGCACTTTGTAGTTCATTTGAGCAGATGCGGTTGTAGCCGCCAAGCCCAACATCATTGCGATTGCTAATTTTTTCATGTTTTGTGTTTTTATTATTGATTCATTAATCCTTTTTTTACTTGTCGGCTCATCCTTGTCCAGCCGCTTGTTTGGCTTCTTTCTCACTACGGATAATGATGCGGCGGTTGATGAGCATCATGGCAATGGCTATCAGTGCAAGCAATCCGGCACCTACGTACGAAAGCTTCACTCCTCTATAGATCAGCCACCCGAAAAGAGAAGAAGCAAAATCGAGCGCCCCTCCCGAAAAGCCTTCGGGAATATGCGCCGTAGGATCGTGTGTATCGGCATATACTTTGTTGGCCGCCAACGTGAAGTCGGGAGCCATGTCGGTCACAAAATAAAGACCTATGATGAGTGTCACCAAACCGACAATCAAGGTCTTCAATACATTACCTTTCGTATAAGGCAATACCATCGGGAAAAGATAGAACATTCCGGCCAAAGATGCCAACGGAAGGAATTGGTTACCCGGAAGAAATACGGCAAGTGCCAGGATGACAGGAATCAAGATGACCGATGACACCAGTGTAGCAGGATGGCCGATGACCAAGGCAGGACTCATGCCGATATGTACTTTCTTGCCGTTGAATTTGGTTTTCACCAGCTCAGAAGTCTTTTCAGATATGGGTTTCAGTCCCTCGATGAAAAGCGAGGTAATGCGGGGAATAAGTTCCATCACCGCTCCCATTGTAATCCCCAGGAAGAGCACTTTCTTAATGTCGAGTTGCGCGGCTGCGCCTATAAGGACACCTACAACTACACCTAATACCAAAGGTTCACCCAACACACCGAATTTCTTCTTCATGCCATCAGCATCAATATCCATTCGGGAAAAACCGGGAATCTTGTCCAATGCCTTATTGATAAGGATAGCAAAAGGCATGAAGCTTTGGCAAAAAGGCTGGGGAATGGAAATGCCGTCCAAATCATAATACTTTTGGAACTTGTCTGCCGTCAGGTCGGCACACACAAGGGTTATGATATAGCACACAATGGCAGCAAAATAGCCCCATGCCAGGCTTTCTCCCATTACGAAATAGGCCACGGCACCGATAAAAGCGAAGTGCCAATAGTTCCAAAGGTCGATATTGACCGTTCGGGTCGTTTTCGTAAGAAGCATCAACAAATTTATACCTAAACAAATCGGGATAATCAAAGCACCTACGGCGGTATTGTACGCTACAGCTGCAGCGGCCGGCCACCCCATGTCGAATACATTCAGTTGTAAGTGGTAAAGGTCAGATATGGCTTTCAAGGGATTATCGAAATTGGTAGTCAGCAAGGCGGTGACTACTCCTAAGCCTACGAAACCGACCCCCACACAAAGACCAGACTTCAAAGCCTTGCCAAACTTCATACCGATACATAAACCAATGATTGTAAAGATGATAGGCATCATAACCGATGCACCTAAACTAATAATGTAACTGAATACTTGCTCCATACGTTATTTTATCTAACGGTAACTACTAAGGTTAATGATGAATGAAATTGCATCAAAAGTACGGTCTTTTCTTCTAATTTGCAATTGATTTTCAAAGAAAATGTCATCTTTAGGCAAATAAAGACGATTTTTACCGTTATCGCACACGATAATTACAAGTCTATGAATAAATAATCTACCTTTAAGCACAGAAAATCCACATCGGTTCGCTCACCTTTTCGTATTTTTGTCAAAAATAAATTTTAAAAGAATCATGAGAAACAAAATCTTTTTATTGGCAGTAGGCTTGGGAATGGTATGGGGCGTATTCGCAAAAGCGCAGACACCGACTGATTTTCCCGAACGGCAAAAGCCGTGGTCGGTACGTATGGCAGAGTCGGAAATGATTCGGAACCCGGAATCGTGGAGACTCGACTTTCAACCGAAGCTGAAGTGGGATTATTGTCACGGGTTGGAGTTAGGCGCGATGCTGGATGTGTACGACCGCTATGGCGACGCTAAATTCTTCGATTACGCATTGGCGTATGCCGACACAATGGTCAATGCCGACGGCACGATAAAGAAATACAAGGTAGAAGAATATAGCTTAGACCGTATCAATTCGGGCAAGTTCTTATTCCGCATCTACGAGCAGACGAAAGACGAGAAATACAAAAAAGCGTTAGACCTGATTCGCACACAGTTCGACGGACAACCCCGCAATGAGGACGGAGGATTTTGGCATAAAAAAGTATATCCGCACCAAATGTGGCTCGACGGCATTTACATGGGCGTGCCTTATTTGGCGGAATACGCTTACCGCAACAACGAACCACAGGCTTATCAAGAAGTCATCAGGCAAATCAAGCTGGCGGCAAAACATACCTACGATCCTGCTACCGGCCTGTTCCGCCATGCCTGTGATGTGAGCAAGACAGAGCGGTGGGCGGATAAAACAACCGGACAATCCATGCATACATGGGGACGTGCGCTGGGCTGGTATGCCATGGCGATAGTCGATGTGCTCGATTTTATCCCCCAACATGAACCGGGACGCGATTCGCTCTTGCTTATATTCAATCACGTAGCCAAGATGCTGGAAAAATACCAAAGCCCAGAAGGATTGTGGTATCAGGTGATGGACCGGAGCGGAGACGAAGGCAACTACCTGGAGTCGTCTTGTTCCGCCATGTTCGTATATTCGTTATTCAAAGCCGTACGCAAAGGATATATCGACCCCGCTTATTTCAACGTAGCGCGCAAAGGATATGAAGGCATCTTGAACCACTTCATCAAAGTGGACGAAAACGGTCTGGTCTCGATAACCCAGGCTTGCGCGGTTGCCGGATTAGGAGGAAAAGTTTACCGCTCGGGCGATTACGAGTATTACATCCACGAAACAATTCGGGACAACGACCCGAAAGCTGTCGGTCCTTTCATCCTTGCCTGCCTGGAATGGGAAAGATTGCCCAAAGAGAAACGCCGTTTTGCCGAACCGAGAGAGCTGACCGTGGCCCAAGACGGTTCGGGCGATTATGTCACACTTACCGAAGCATTGGAAGCGGTACGCGCCTTTATGGATTATGATGTAAAAATTTATGTGAAGAAAGGCGTTTATCACGAAAAACTGGTTGTCCCCTCATGGCTGAGGCATATCGAAATCATAGGTGAGAATGCGGCGCAAACGGTCATTACGAATGCCGACCATGCCAACATGAACCAGATGGGCACGTTTCGCACTTATACCGTAAAAGTAGAAGGAAACCATATTACGTTCCGCAACCTGACCATCGAAAACAAGGCTCCCCGTTTGGGGCAGGCGGTAGCATTGCATACCGAAGGCGATTGCCTGCGCTTCATCCGTTGCTGCCTGTTGGGCAATCAAGATACGGTTTATACAGGTGCGGAAGGCACACGATTGTATTTTGAAGATTGTTACATCGAAGGGACTACTGATTTCATCTTCGGTCCATCCACCGCCTGGTTTGAAGAATGCACCCTTCACAGTAAAGCCAACTCGTATGTAACGGCCGCCTCTACGCCCGCCGATATAGCCTACGGCTATGTATTCAATCGGTGCAGACTGACCGCCGATTCCCACATTGACAAGGTGTATTTAGGCCGGCCTTGGCGTCCGTATGCCTACACGCTTTTCATGAATTGCGAGATGGGCAAGCACATCGTTCCGGCAGGTTGGCACAACTGGAAGAACAAGGCGAATGAAAAAACCGCCCGTTATGCCGAATACGGCAACACCGGCACGGGAGCAGAGCCGTCTGCCCGTGTGGCATGGGCCAAGCAACTTACCAAGAAAGAAGCCGAAGCAATCACCATTGAAAAAGTGTTTGCCATGTCAAGCGTCTGGAATCCGCTTCAATAGTTTTTCAAAGCTTGTCTGATTCCCGTCCAAATCCTTTTGAAAATTCGACACAGAGCCTGTGTCATCTACCCAGATTTATCCCATAAACAGGCAATATAACTGCAACACCGACACGATTAGTAATCGTACAGCGTAACGATTACTAATCGTGTTTGCAATGCAGTTATATCCATTGTCTCCCAACAAGAGCGACTTTACAAAGTTTCAAACAAATGAAGCATGAAGAATCGCCTTGTTCTTATGGCAATTCTTCATGCTTCACTCAAAAAAAGAATATGTATTACGAGCAACGCAATACCTGACCGATACGCAAGGTCGTGGTACGCTTGATGCCGTTCATCCGGCACAAACGGTCAATGGATACGTGATACAAGCGTGAGATACGTCCCAACGTATCGCCCTTGCGAATTTTATGGTAACGGATAGCTCCGCTTTCTGAAGCAGATGAAGCCAGCTCGGAAGCGTTTGCTTTCTTTCCACTCTTCAGGTTTGCCAACGCACGCGTACGCTGATAGGGGTAACGGTTCGCATTGCGGATAAACAAGTAACTGTCTGCCACAATATCCTGCTTCGGGAAATCAAACATAAACTCGGGATTGATAACCTCACCCAGGAAACGGGTTTCGAAATGAAGATGCGAACCGGTAGAACGGCCTGTATTTCCACCCAAGCCTATCACATCGCCCGCTCTTACGTATTCATTCTCTTTCACCAATTGCTTAGAAAGATGGCCGTAAATGGTTTCCAAGCCATTATCATGACGAATCACGACATATTTTCCATAACCACGACGTTCGTACTTCACCATACGTACCTTTCCATCGAATGCCGCCCGAATGGTATCACCGATATATACCTTAATATCCAACCCATTATGCATACGCCGCCAGCGGGGACCGCACTTTGATGTAATCTTCGTATGCGTAGTGGGCATACAGAAACCGGTAAGGTCAATTCGGAAAGTATCAGGAATCTGGACTGTATTGCCGTATGCGTGCACACGGGTGTTTTGCCAGTTCGGATACAAATCATAAGCAGGATAAACGGCTTGTTCAGCCTTCATTTGGCGAATCAACGCCAGCGAATCTACAGCTTTCAGCTTTCTGTCGATAGGAGCCTGACGTGCCAGCAAATCCTGCCCTGATACGTTCACACTGACCAACGCCAACGCCGCTACCGCTACTGTCTTAATACATTTCAATATCATTATTGCCTCTCTTGTTTCTGGATGTATTCATCGGCCGGACTTCTCTTGCCCGACCGGGGCTTGAATACTATTTAAATGGTTAATAAATTCATTCGTTCCGATATTCCGACAAACCGGCAGGGAATGTCTTTCCGCTTTTCAAAAAGCGTTTCAAATATAGTTCTTTTTCTGCAATACAGAGATAGCAATTAACTATTTTTTATGTATTTTTATACCGTAGATTTAAGGAATACGCTCTTTTATGTTTTTAAACATAACATATCGATACATTGATTCAAAATCAAGGCATGGTTATTGCTTCCGTTTCTTTTTTTTCTTTGAATTTTCCATCACTCCACACATACTGAATCGGCTTGTTTATCAAGTAAGGTTTCAGTTTATCGGCCATTTCCTTATCCATATAACAGGGAGTCGTATAAGCTACCGACAGGCTTTGCTCTTTCTCCGACAAGCGTATTTCTTTCAAGTACATATCGGCATGCAGGCGTAAATTGCGCAACGAGTCGGCGGCTGTCTCTGTAAAAGGATGGCGGTAAAACCGGTCTTCCGTAGGCAAATCTATAAACCGGTCAGCCGGAAGTTCACGCCAATCCGCATCATAGAAACGGACCTCACTATCGGCTACCGGCCCCCAATACGTGCGCACTACGCAAACCACCTTCACCGAGTCGCCAAGAGGCAAGAGCTTCATTTCCTCCCTGCTCGACTTGCTGACGCGCACCTCCAAATAATCGGGTGTCAGCTTCTTCATTTCCGATGTTTCGCCGAAACGGTTTCTCACCTCTGCTTTCATGTCACTGGCAAGGAAATCGCCGAAATCTTCACGGTTCACCTTCGTCAGCAAAGGCGAAAGCGAATCGGGCAAAGCGATATATAATGACTTCAAGTCCTGCGCCTGCAAACTCAGGCCGCAAAGCATACCAATAAATCCGATGAACCACTTCATTTCAATTGTCTGTTTTTTCATTTCCCGCCAAAGATAAAGATTTCTTCCGATGTAGGCAAATGTTTTTCTTTCCTATCTGCCTCCACACAGTACTTTTTTGCATATTACGCGCGTACCATATATAAAGAACGGACACCCTACAAAAATAATTTAAAAGAAAAAGTTCGCAAAAACATTTGTTTTTTAAATAAAAGTATTACATTTGCACCCAGAAAGCTAACAAAATAACAAACAAACATGATGAAAACAGTTGCTACATACTTCTTCTTTTTCTTTTATTACTTTTACTTTAGCAATGAAGTGAAGCGGGAGTTTGTATGTGTACGTTAAACCAAGACAAACAAGAAAAACAAAACCTATATGATACGAAATCCCGCTTCCAGACGAAAGCGGGATTTTTTTATTTAAAAGCACATAGAAAATGAAAAGAATAGCCATACAAGGAGTCTTGGGGTCGTATCACGACATCGCGGCCCATAAATACTTTAAGGATGAAAACATCGAACTGATTTGCTGCAACACCTTCGAAGAAGTGTTTGCCCAAATGAAGCAAGACGAAAACGTCCTCGGGGTGGTAGCCATTGAAAACACCATTGCGGGAAGCCTGCTTCATAACTATGAACTGCTGCGCGACAGCGGTGCCACCATCATCGGCGAACACAAGTTGCGCATCAGCCATAGCATCATGTGCCTGCCCGGTGAAGACTGGGGCACACTGACCGAAGTCAATTCACATCCCGTAGCGCTGGCGCAATGCCGAGACTTCCTGCAACACCATCCGCAGCTGAAAGTAGTAGAAACCGAAGATACCGCGGCCAGCGCGCGCGACATCAAGGAGAAAGGACTGAAGGGTCATGCCGCCATCTGCTCGAAATATGCAGCCGAACTCTATGGCATGAAAATCCTGCAAGAAGGCATCGAGACGAACAAACACAACTTCACCCGTTTCCTCGTGGTGTGCGACCCTTGGATAGCCGACGACTTGCGGGTGCGCCCGAAACTGAACAAGTCGAGTATCGTCTTCTCCCTTCCCCACAACGAAGGAAGCCTCTCACAAGTGCTCTCCATCTTTTCGTTCTATAAAATCAACCTGACCAAGATACAGTCGTTGCCCATCATCGGACGTGAATGGGAATACATGTTCTACGTCGACGTGATGTTCAATGACTACCTCAGATACAAACAATCCATTGATGCCGTAACCCCGCTTACCAAAGCACTTAAAATATTAGGAGAATATGCAGAAGGAGAATCAACCTTATAACATCCAGCCCGCCGACCGGCTGGCGAATGTGAGCGAATATTACTTCAGCCGCAAGCTGAAAGAAGTGGCACGCATGAATGCCGAAGGGAAAGACGTCATCAGCCTGGGCATCGGAAGCCCCGACATGCCGCCTTCGGAAGAAACCATCAACGTATTGTGCGAGAATGCCAAGAAACCCGACGCACACGGCTATCAACCCACCGTAGGCATCCCTGAACTGCGCCGTGCCATGGCAGACTGGTACAAACGCTGGTATAATGTAGACCTGAATCCGGATACCGAAATCCAGCCGCTTATCGGCTCAAAGGAAGGCATCCTGCACGTCACGCTGGCTCTGGTGAATCCGGGCGATCAGGTATTGGTGCCCAATCCGGGCTATCCCACGTATACTTCCCTGAACAAAATATTGGGAAGCGAAATCGTCAATTACAACTTACGGGAAGACAATCACTGGCAACCTGACTTCGACGAACTGGAACGGATGGACCTGAGCCGCGTGAAGATTATGTGGACCAATTATCCGAACATGCCCACCGGAGCCAATGCCACCTTGGAACTGTATCAAAAGCTGGTAGACTTCGCACGCCGGCACAACATCGTGATAGTAAACGACAACCCGTACAGCTTCATCCTGAACCGCAAGCCCATCAGTATTCTGAACATTCCCGGAGCGAAAGAATGCTGCATCGAATTCAATTCGATGAGCAAAAGCCACAACATGCCGGGCTGGCGTGTGGGCATGATTGCTACGAATGCCACCTTTATCCAATGGATATTGAAGATAAAGAGCAACATCGACTCGGGCACGTTCCGCCCCCTGCAACTTGCAGCCGCACAAGCCTACCGGAACAGTGCGGAATGGCACGAAGAGGCAAACTTCAACGTATATAGCCGCCGCCGGAAGCTGGCAGAGGAAATCATGCACGCCTTGGGCTGCACGTTCGACCCCGAACAGGTAGGCATGTTCCTGTGGGGGAAAATCCCCGACACGTATGCCGATGTGGAAGACCTGACCGAAAAGGTATTACACGAAGCCCGCGTATTCATCACGCCCGGATTCATCTTCGGAAGCAACGGGAAACGGTATATCCGTATCTCGCTCTGTGCCAAAGACGATAAACTGGCGGAAGCCCTGAAACGTATCAAAGCGATAATAGTGAATAATTAATAATGAATAGTTAATAGTGAATAGTTAATAGTGAAAGATGAATAACGGCAAATGAGTATGTCCACCATTATTAACGATTCATTATTAACTATTAACTGACAAAACCGAACTTAAAAACTTAAATATATGGAACTCGAATTACAACCCATCGAACTGGAAGGCGTATCGAAGGAACGCCCCATCGTCATTGCAGGCCCCTGCAGTGCGGAGACCGAAGAACAGGTGATGTCAACCGCCACCCAACTGGCCAACAAAGGAATCAAGATATTCCGTGCAGGCATCTGGAAACCACGCACCAAACCCGGAGGCTTTGAAGGCATCGGCGTAGAAGGACTGGCATGGCTGAAGAACGTAAAGAAGGAAACCGGCATGTATGTAGCGACCGAAGTGGCTACCGCCAAACATGTGTACGAATGCCTGAAGGCAGGCATCGATATCCTTTGGATAGGCGCGCGCACCTCGGCAAACCCCTTTGCCGTACAGGAAATAGCCGACGCACTGAAAGGCGTGGATATCCCGGTATTGGTAAAGAACCCGGTCAATCCTGACCTGGAATTATGGATAGGCGCACTGGAACGCATCAACGCCGCCGGACTGAAACGTTTGGCTGCCATCCACCGCGGATTCTCTTCGTACGACAAGAAAATCTACCGCAACTTGCCTCAATGGCACATCCCCATCGAATTGCGCCGCCGCATCCCGTCTCTGCCCATCCTTTGCGACCCCAGCCACATCGGAGGCAAACGCGAACTTATCGCCCCGCTCTGCCAACAAGCCATGGACTTAGGTTTCGACGGGCTTATCGTAGAATCACATTGCAATCCGGACAGTGCCTGGAGCGATGCCTCCCAACAAGTAACGCCCGATGTGCTGGATTACATCCTCAACCTGCTGGTCATCCGCAAGGAGCACCAGACCACCGAAAGCCTGCACGAATTGCGCCAGCAGATAGACGAGTGTGACAATACCCTGATGGAAATCCTCGCCAAGCGTATGCGTATCTGCCGCGAAATCGGTACGTTCAAGAAAGAACATAACATGACCGTGCTCCAAACCGGACGCTACAACGAAATACTCGACAAGCGCGGTGCCCAGGGAAGCCTCTGCGGCATGGATCCAGAATTCGTAAAGACCGTATTCGAAGCCATCCACGAAGAAAGTGTGCGCCAACAGTTGGAAATCATTAACAAATAATGTATTTCAGTGAATAATTAATAATGAATCATGAAAAACGAGCACATCATTAGACACTATTAATTATTCACTATTAATTATTAATTGAAAAAGATGAAAATTCTGATATTGGGAGCCGGCAAAATGGGTTCCTTCTTTACCGATGTATTGAGTTTTGAGCATGAAGTGGCAGTATTCGAAACCGACCCGAAGCGGTTGCGCTTCATGTATAATTGCTACCGGTTTACGAAAGAAGAGGAAATCGAGGCATTTCGTCCCGAACTGGTCATCAATGCCGTAACGGTGAAATACACTATCCAAGCCTTCAACCAGGTCATGCCGCTCCTGCCCAAGGATTGCATCGTGAGCGATATCGCTTCGGTGAAAACCGACCTGAAAGCATTTTATGAGCAGTGTGGATTCCGCTATGTATCCACTCACCCGATGTTCGGACCTACATTCGCCAACCTGGACCAGCTCAGCTCGGAGAATGCCATCATCATCAAAGAAGGCGACCACTTGGGCAAGATATTCTTCAAAGACCTGTACCAACGTTTGGGCTTGAATATCTTCGAATATACATTTGAAGAGCACGATGAAACCATGGCTTACTCACTTTCCATCCCGTTTGTTTCTACTTTTGCCTTTGCGGCGGTGATGAAGCACCAGGATGCGCCGGGCACTACCTTCAAACGCCACATGGCTATCGCCAAAGGTGTATTGAGCGAAGACGATTACCTCTTGCAGGAAATCCTTTTCAACCCCCGCACACCTGCCCATGTGGAAGGTATCCGCACCGAGCTGAACGAGCTACTGGACATCATCCAGAAAAAAGACGCCACCCGGATGCGTGCCTATCTGGAGAAAATTCGAGGACATATAAAATAGCAATATGTCCCCATAAAAAGAATGTGCCAATGTATCTGCGATTTTTATTCCACATTAGCACATTCTTTATTCATCATATCAGAAGATATAACCCACACCGATGGTGAACGTCATGTTTTTAGGAGTGTGCCTGCATTTTCCAGGACTATAGTTTCACTTTTTTACTCACCGCCTTCGATTCGTTCTGTAAGCGGTCGAGGGCAGTCACTACATAGCGGTACTTTGTCTTCCCGTCCTCATACGGAAGCTTATAGAAGCAATCGCGCGTAATGGCTACAATATGCGAAGGGTCTTTCAAGTTGACATCCTCCTTATTTCCAAACTGATAGACCACGTATTGCACCGCCTCATCCATCACATCCTTGGCTTTCGGAGCGGTCCAGAACAAGATGTATCCGTCTTCAGTCCATACAGATTTCACCTTGCGCACCTTCTTCGGTGCCTTATCATCCATAAACGGATAACGGGGCTGAAGGGCAGGATACTTGTGGTAAACTTTCTCTAACATGTCACAATAACTTCCCGGATTATCCACCACCGCGGCTGCATACCACTGACAACTACCCTCTATCGTGGGAAGCGAGCGTTGCAACTGATATTTTGCCGGCATCTGATGCTGGGCGGAACGCTTCGGGTCGGCTTTCGAGACCGTACGCATCACGTCCTGACCGATATACAACGGGCGTGCCGACGAATGCTTCGCCCACCAGCGCACCAGTGTGTCATAGTCTGCCGCCGGATGTCCGATTTCCCAATACACCTGCGGGATGTTATAATCCACCCAACCGTTGTTCACCCACAACAGCACATCGGCATACAGGTCATCGTAGTTCTGAAGCCCGTTCGTATTGCTTCCGTTCGGGTCTGATTTCTTGTTGCGGTAAATACCGAAAGGCGACACGCCAAACTTCACCCACGGCTTGCACTGGCGCACCGTCTCGTGAATCTCCTTTATCAATACGTTCACATTATCGCGCCTCCAGTCTGCCTTGTTCGTAAAGCCCCTTCCGTATGCCGCAAAGCTGACGTTATCCGGAAAGTCCATGCCGTTCACCGGATAGGGATAAAAATAATCATCCATGTGGATGGCGTCTATGTCGTAACGCGAGACAATGTCGCGCACAATGCGGCAAATGTACTTGCGCGACTCGGGCTGTCCGGGGTCGAAATACAACTGGCCGGCATAACGAACGAAGAGATTCGGGTATTTATTGTAAGGATGAAGCGGAGAAAGCACCGTCGTGCCCTTGGTCTGTGCCCGGTACGGATTAATCCACGCATGAAGCTCCATGCCCCGCTTGTGGCACTCGTCTATCATGAATTGCAAAGGGTCCCACACCGGAGCGGGTGCCTGGCCCTGTACACCGGTCAGGAAGCGGCTCCACGGTTCGTACGACGAACGGTAAAGCGCATCGCACTCCGCCCGCACCTGAAAGATGATGGCGTTGATGCCCGCCTTTTCCAGCTTGTCAAGCTGGCTGATGAGCATCGCCTGCATCTGCCGGGGAGGCATTCCCTGAAATTGTCCGTTCACACATTGTATCCACGCCCCGCGGAATTCCCGCTTCGGGTATACGGTCTGCGCCCCTAACGCCTGCCATACGGACAGGAAAAGCAAGCAAGCCGCCAAAATCATTTTCGCTTTCATGATTCCTTTTTCTATTATACATATTTTATAGTCGGGGGACAAAGATAGCATAATTCCCCGAAAGTCCCCTATCATTCCTTGAAGTTTTCACCGGAAAGGCAAACCGCCTCCTTCCCATGCTTCGCCGCACCGGTTAGCCCGCCTCTGCAGGAGGCATGAAGATGCCAACGGAGTTTCATAATGTTTTTAACCTGATGAAACTATAGTTTTAATTGGGGAAAACTGTAGTTTCAGCGGGTTAAAACTCATGAAACAACCATATGCATCTGCCGGTACGCCTGAATCGCTTGCCAAAAAGGAGCAGGCTTCGCCCCGCCCGCTATTGGTTTTTCCGGTTATTTTCACTACATTTGCCGGGAAAACCATTGAATGAAACCACATGTCTGAAACCAACTATATATCTATCAAAGGAGCACGGGTGAACAACCTGAAAAACATCGATGTGAACATCCCACGGAACAAGCTGGTGGTCATCACCGGACTGTCCGGTTCGGGCAAGTCGTCGCTGGCGTTCGATACGCTTTATGCCGAAGGACAACGGCGCTATGTGGAAAGCCTTTCTTCGTACGCCCGCCAGTTCCTGGGACGCATGAGCAAGCCCGAATGCGACTTCATCAAGGGTATCCCGCCCGCCATTGCCATCGAGCAGAAAGTAATCAGCCGCAACCCGCGCTCTACCGTAGGCACCTCGACCGAAATATACGAATACCTGCGCCTGCTCTTCGCCCGCGTGGGGAAAACCTATTCGCCCGTAAGCGGGCAACTGGTCAAGAAGGACAGCCCCGAAGACATCGTGGCGTGCATGCTTTCGTATCCAAAAGGCACGCGATATACGGTGCTCACCCCCATCCTGCCCCGTGAAGGGCACGACGTAGCCCAGCAAATAGAAACCGACATGAAGGAAGGTTTCACCCGACTGGAAGTCAACGGGAAAACAATACGCATCGAAGAATACCAGTACAACCCGAAAGACACGGTGTACCTGCTGGTAGATCGCATGAGCGCAGACGACTCGAAAGACGCGATAAGCCGGCTCACCGACTCGGCGGAAACCGCCATGTATGAAGGCGACGGTGCCTGCCTCCTCCGTTTTTACCAACCCGACGGCTCGACCAGCCTGTACCGGTTCAGCACGAAGTTTGAAGCGGACGGCATCAAATTCGAAGAGCCGAGCGACCAGATGTTCTCGTTCAACTCGCCGCTGGGAGCCTGCCCCACGTGCGAAGGCTTCGGCAAAATCATCGGTATCGACGAGCGGCTGGTCGTGCCGAACCGTTCGCTGAGCGTATATGACGGTGCCGTGATGTGCTGGAGAGGCGAAAAGATGGGCGAATGGCTGCAAGCCTTCCTGCGCGAAGCCCCTGCCCACGACTTTCCCATCTTCACGCCTTATTACGAGCTGACCCAGGCGCAAAAGGATTACCTGTGGCACGGCCCGCGCGACAAGGTATGCATCGACTCATTCTTCAAGATGCTGGAAGAAAACCAATACAAGATACAATACCGGGTGATGCTGGCACGCTACCGCGGCAAGACTACCTGCCCCGAATGCCACGGAAGCCGCCTGAAGAAAGAAGCCCTTTACGTAAAGGTGGGAGAACGCAACATCGCCGAACTAGTGGATATGCCCGTAACCCGGCTGAAGGAATTCTTCCGCACCCTGAAGCTGAACGACCACGACGCGCAAATAGCCAAACGGTTGCTGAACGAAATAAACAACCGGCTGGACTTCCTGATAGACGTAGGACTGGGATACCTCACCCTGAACCGCCTGAGCAACTCGCTATCGGGCGGGGAAAGCCAACGCATCAACCTCGCCACTTCCCTGGGAAGCAGCCTGGTAGGCTCTTTGTACATATTGGACGAACCCAGCATCGGGCTGCATAGCCGCGACACCGACCGACTCATCAAAGTGTTGCGCCAATTGCAACAGTTAGGCAACACGGTGGTAGTGGTGGAACACGATGAAGAGATTATCCGTGCCGCCGACTACATCATCGACATCGGTCCCAAAGCCGGACGGTTGGGAGGGGAAATCGTGTACGAAGGCGACATGGAAGACCTGCGTCCCGGCAGCAAGAGCTACACCGTGAAATACCTGCTGGGAGAGGAAACCATCCCCCTGCCCGCCCGTCATCGCGCATGGAACAACTACATCGAAATAAAGGGGGCGCGCGAAAACAACCTGAAAGGCATCGACGTGCGTTTCCCCCTCAACGTGATGACGGTCGTGACCGGAGTAAGCGGCTCCGGCAAGCGCACACTGGAGCGCGACATTTTCTATAAAGCCCTGAAGCGTGAGTATTGCGAAAGCAGCGAGCGGCCGGGTGAATATGTATCGCTGGACGGAGACATCCGGACCATGAACGACATCGAGTTTGTAGACCAGAACCCGATAGGCAAATCGTCGCGCAGCAACCCTGTGACCTACGTGAAAGCATACGATGAAATACGGAAGCTATTCGCCGAGCAACCTCTTGCCAAACAGATGGGATATACGGCTGGATACTTCTCTTTCAACACCGAAGGCGGACGTTGCGAGGAATGTAAGGGCGAAGGCACCGTGACCGTAGAAATGCAATTCATGGCCGACCTGGTGCTGGAATGTGAGTCGTGCCACGGGAAACGCTTCAAGAAAGACACCCTGGAAGTGACGTATGAAGGCAAGAACATCTACGATGTGCTGGAAATGACGGTCAACCAAGCCATCGAGTTCTTCGACGCCCACGGACAGAAAAAGATTGTAAAGAAGCTCCAGCCCTTGCAGGAAGTAGGATTGGGCTACATCAAACTGGGGCAATCTTCGTCTACCCTGTCGGGAGGAGAAAACCAGCGTGTGAAACTTGCCTATTTCTTAAGCATGGAGAAAGCACAACCCACGATATTCGTCTTCGATGAGCCTACCACCGGGTTGCACTTTCACGACATCAAGAAACTGCTGGAAGCCTTCGATGCACTGATAGAGCGAGGACATACGGTAGTCATCATCGAGCACAACATGGATGTCATCAAGTGTGCCGATTATATCATCGACCTGGGTCCGGAAGGTGGCGAACAGGGAGGAAACATCGTGGTATGTGGCACTCCCGAAGAAGTGGCGCAATGCGCGGCTTCGTATACCGGACAGTTCCTGAAAGAGAAAATACATAAAGAGTAAAGAATCAAAAAAAGGGTTAGTTAAACATTTTAATGCTATCAGAAACATGAAAAAGAAACTGAAAAAATGGATGGGAGCCATGCTTTTTACCATGGCATTGCCCGCTATGGGACAACAACATCCCTATCAGAATCCGGAGTTAACCGCCGAACAACGTGCTGCCGACTTACTTACCCGGCTGACCTTGGAAGAAAAAGTCGCTCTGATGCAGAACGCTTCGCCCGCCATCCCGCGACTGGGCATCAAAGCATACGACTGGTGGAACGAAGCCTTACATGGAGTAGGACGTTCGGGAACCGCCACCGTCTTTCCCCAAACCATCGGTATGGCGGCATCTTTCAATGACGATTTGCTCTATGACGTATTCACCGCCGTATCCGATGAAGCACGTGCCAAATATGTACAAGCACGCAAGCAAGGCGACTTGAAACGTTACCAAGGATTGACGTTTTGGACGCCGAACGTCAACATCTTCCGCGACCCACGCTGGGGACGCGGACAAGAGACATACGGCGAAGACCCTTACCTGACATCACGCATGGGGACGGCCGTAGTAAGAGGATTGCAAGGCCCCGAAAACACGAAGTACGACAAGCTGCACGCTTGTGCCAAACATTTTGCCGTCCACTCCGGCCCGGAATGGAACCGGCACGAATTCAACGCCGAAAACATCGCCCCACGCGACTTATGGGAAACCTATATGCCTGCATTCAAAACGCTGGTGCAGAAAGCCCACGTAAAAGAAGTGATGTGCGCCTACAACCGCTGGGAAGGAGAACCCTGCTGTGGCAATAACCGCTTATTGACCCAAATCCTACGCAATGACTGGGGATTTGAAGGAATCGTCGTGTCGGACTGCGGTGCCATCAGTGACTTCTGGCACAAAGGCGACCACGAAACCCATCCCGACCAAAAACATGCCAGCGCAGGTGCCGTATTGAGCGGCACCGACCTGGAATGCGGAAATAATTATCGCTCGTTGCCCGAAGCCGTAAAAGCCGGACTTATCGACGAGGAACAAATCAACACTTCGGTAAAACGTCTGCTGAAAGCCCGTTTCGAACTGGGAGAAATGGACGAAAATGTATGTTGGGATACCATCCCTCATTCGGTAGTGGACTGCCAGGCACACAAAGACCTCGCTTTGGAAATCGCACGGGAAAGCATCGTATTGTTACAAAACCGCAACGACATCCTTCCTTTAAAGAAAGGTATGAAGATAGCACTCATCGGTCCGAATGCCGCCGACTCGGTTACACACTGGGGAAACTACAATGGTTATCCCTCGCACACCGAAACGCTTTACGAAGCATTAAAGAAACGGCTCCCCGCCTCCCAACTCATCTATGATTTCGGTTGCGACCGTACGGCTTCCGTCACCTTGGAGAGTGTTTTCGGGCAATGTGCAACCGACGGGAAACCCGGCTTCAAATCGACTTACTGGAATAACATCAAGCTGGAAGGCACACCGGCGGCTGTAACGCAAAGCCCCACCCCATTCCATTTCACTACCTTGGGAGCTACCGTATTCGCCCCCGGCGTAAACATCCACGACTTTTCCGCACGGTATGAATCGGTATTCACGGCTGAAAAGACCGAAGACATCAAGTTCCAATTCTCGGCACATGGCATCATCCACCTGTATATCGACGGTAAAAAGGTAGCCACAGGCAAATACCTGCAAAACCATGCCACGCTCTACACGCTGAAAGCCAAGCAAGGGCAATCGTATGACGTGAAGTTCGAGTTTATTTTCGCAAACAGAGACCGGGCCGCACAACTGGATTTCGACATGGGACGTGACATCCCCGTCAACCTGCAAGCCACGGTAGAGAAAGTAAAAGACGCCGATATCATCCTCTTTGCGGGAGGTATCTCGCCCACCCTCGAAGGAGAAGAAATGCCGGTGGATGCCGAAGGATTTAAAGGAGGCGACCGTACCAGCATCGAGCTTCCCGCCATCCAGCGGCAATTAGTCGCCGAATTGAAGAAAACGGGCAAACCCATTGTCTTCATCAACTATTCCGGTTCGGCTATGGGCCTGACCCCCGAAAGCGAAATCTGCGACGGAATGCTTCAGGTATGGTATCCGGGACAAGCCGGAGGTACAGCCATTGCCGATGTCTTGCTGGGTGACTATAACCCTGCCGGCAGACTGCCCGTCACGTTCTATACCCATACCGGACAGCTTCCCGACTTTGAGGACTATTCGATGAAAGGACGCACCTACCGTTATCTGACCGAGAAACCACTCTTCCCCTTCGGATACGGACTAAGCTATACGACATTCGGATATGGCGAAGCCCAACTGAGCAAAAACACATTCAGCCAAGGCGAAACCTTGACATTGACCATCCCCGTGACCAACACGGGAGACCGCGACGGAGAAGAAGTAGTGCAAGTATATCTCCGCCGTCCGGGCGATGCCGATGCGCCTTCGCACACACTACGCGCTTTCCAACGCGTCCATATAAATAAAGGAGAGACCCAAAAGGTAATCCTTTCTCTGTCGGACGAGAACTTCTTGTGGTTCAATCCCGACACGAATGACATGAACCTGGTAAAAGGCGAATACGAATTACTGTATGGAGGAACTTCCGACACCAATGCCCTGCATACAATCAGGCTTACCATCTTATAACTTCAGCCATTTGCCGGCGGCATAACCCAAACGGGTTGCCACCGGCAAATGACAGCCCATTAATCATTTGACCCTTATGCTAAAGAAGATTTTATACATCGGTTTACTTTCCTGTTTTTCCATAATTGCAGTCCATGCCCAAATATCGATTCTCTATTCTACTGAAAACCAGATATCAAGCAGCCTGGTAAACGACATTTATCAGGACAAGCAAGGCTTTATCTGGATATCCACCGAATACGGACTGAACCGTTTCGATGGAAATGAATTCATCACTTACAGGCACAAAGACAATGATTCCACGTCACTCAAAAACAACTACGTACACTTGACTTTTGAAGACAGTAAAGGGAATCTATGGGTGGGAACAATGGGAGGACTGGCTACATACGACCGGAATACCGACTCGTTTACCTCTATACCTTTATATAAAGGGAAGCAATTAGTCTATTCAGACATTACCCAAATCATCGAAAACAAAGAAGGCACCCTTTGGGCTTCCTCTTCGGGCGAAGGCTTATTCCGCATTCTTCCGGAACAAGCGCGCGGAGAATGTATCACAGCCGTCAACCGATTGGGTTTCCGGCACCTGAGCACCCTACTGGATGACGGAAATGGCAATTTGTGGATAGGAGCGGAAAACGACGGCCTTATCTGTTACAACACGGCAAACGAATCAATCAAGACATTCAAAGCACCGGTTATCAGCGAAGACAATATATCCAGCTTGGCCAAAGACGAATACGGATATATCTATATCGGAACCTTGACCGGCGGACTGAATGTCTATAATCCCTTTACCAAACAAATCCGTCAAATCCCTTATCAAGGCAGATACGACCTGCAAATAAAAACCCTGACTTATATTGACCACCAACTTTACATCGGCACGGACGGAGAAGGACTGAAGCTGTATGATGCCAATATGAGCGAAATGATTGACAAGCAATTGGAAAACAGCCGGTTTGAAATCGAGAACAAAAAAATACATTCCGTCTTGTTCGACCGTAATGGAAACCTATGGTTGGGACTGTTCCAGCAAGGAGTGGCTTTTATCCCGATGCAACACAACCCTTTTCAATATTACGGACTTAAATCGTTACACGGAAGTCCCTTCGGAACCCAGTGTGTCATGTCTATCTACCAAGACAATGACAGGAACATCTATGTAGGTACAGACAATGACGGACTATATATATTGGATGAAAAATTCCACCGCCTACACCATCTGCAACCAAGCAAAGACACGCACAGCGTAGCCAATACCATATTGAGCATATTCCAAGATTCGGACAATGAAATCTGGTTAGGGACGTATACCAAAGGCGTGGCCAAACTAAACGTCAAAAGTAACTCGTGTGAATTCATCCCCGAACTGATGAATGAACGGGTCTTCGCCATCACCGAAGACTTCGACCGAAACCTTTATTTCAGCTCGTATGGCAGAGGACTTTTCGTGTATAACAAAGACACCAAGCAACTTACACAATACAAGTCGCCAGAAGAGAACACCTCTTCACAAAACCAACAGGAACATCCCAGCAATTGGATCAATGCCCTTTACCATGACAGCAAAGGGCTGATTTGGGTCGGACACTTCAAAGGAGTCACTTGCTTTAATCCCAAAACCGAAAAATTCACTCACCTGACCGCCTCAAACAATATCCTCCGCGGATGCATCGGTTATGCCATCACCGAAGACCATGCCGGAAATATATGGGCAGGGACTTCCAACGGACTTTATAAAATCGACCGCAAAACCAAAGAAATCAAATGCTACACCCAACAAGAAGGGCTTAGCAACAACATCGTATGCGGTATTTGTGAAGACAAACGCGGCAACATCTGGGCAAGCACATTCAACGGAATCAGCCGGCTCGACCAAAAGACGCAAACATTTACCACTTATCACTCGGAAGACGGACTGCAAGGAAACGAGTTTACACGCGGCACATTCTTCCAGTCGACCAATGGAACTGTTTATTTTGGAGGCATATACGGCATTACCTGCTTCCGGCCCGAACATATCGTTGATAAACGCACGGTTCCTCCAGTAGTTATCACCGATTTTAAAGTATCCGGACAATCGGTCAACACAAACACCCTGTCGGGAGGAGACCCTATTGTAGAAACCGCAGTAACAGACGCAACCCGTTTCCGGTTGAGCCACAACGACAACACGTTCAGCATCTCTTTTTCTACCTTGCAATTCGCACAAGCTGGACAAACGGTATATAAATACCGCATCTGTGAACTCGATAAAGACTGGCAGACTACAAAGTCGGGAGTCAACTCGGTCACTTATAACAACCTGGCACCGGGCAAATATACCTTCGAAGTATATGCTATCGACCACGGATACCAATCCGATATCAAGACGATAGCCATCCACATAGCCCCGCCTTGGTTCCGATCGGGGTGGGCGTACCTGCTTTACTGTATCCTGATTGGCGCCATCATCTTGACCATCATCGGCTATATACAAGAAAGAATCAGACAACGTAAGGAGATGATGGAACGCCGCCATGCCGAAGAATTAAGCGAATCGAAACTGCAATTCTTCATCAATATCTCGCACGAGATACGCACGCCGCTTACCCTTATCATCTCTCCGCTGGAAAAACTGATAGATACTTGCGAAAAACCTGAACTGAACAAAACCTACATGATGATTTACCGGAATTCTCAACGAATCTTGAGACTGATAAACCAGCTCATGGACATCCGCAAGATAGATAAAGGACAAATGAACTTGAAATTCCGCGAAACAGACCTCGTAGAATTCATCGACGATATTGTCAATACATTCAGCTACACGGCGAAAAACAAGCACATCAACTTTACATTCCGCCATCTGGACGAACACCTGAAAGCATGGATAGACCTCAACAACTTTGACAAAGTATTGATGAACCTGCTCTCAAACGCGTTTAAATATACCCCTGACGGAGGAAACATTGACATCAACCTCCGGGCGGGAAGAGACTACGATGCCTCGACACCACTAAGACAATATATTGAGATAACAGTATCGGATACCGGTATCGGATTAGACGATAAGCAATTAGAACATATCTTCGACCGTTTCTATCAGATAAACAACGATATCACCCGCAATCAGGCCGGTACAGGAGTAGGGCTTCACCTGACCCGCTCGCTAGTAGAACTGCACCACGGAACCATTACCGCCAGCAACCGCACTGATTGCCAAGGAAGCCGATTCACCGTGCGCATCCCTCAAGGATGCAACCACTTGCGGATAGAAGAACTGGATACCTCAGATTCTATCAGCCAGAATGCCAGAATCGTCATTCCTGCTAAAGGAAAAAGAAGAACAGATAGCGATGAAGATGAATCGCTTGCGGCAAGCCCGGATATGGGCAAAAAGCAAAAAACAAAATCCAATCCGCATGTGCTCATCGTCGACGACGAGAAAGATATCCGTGAATACCTCCGAAACGAATTATCAAAAGAATACAAAGTAGATGTATGCGGCAACGGAGCGGAAGCATATGACTTCTTGCTGCACAATCCGGTCCACCTTCTTATCAGCGATGTAATGATGCCCGAAATGGACGGCATCACACTCTGCCGGAAAGTGCGTGCCAATACGAACATCAACCACATCCCTATCATCCTGCTTACCGCCAAAGGAAGAAATGAAGATTTGGCAGAAGGCATGGAAACAGGAGCAGACAGCTACATAGTCAAGCCTTTCAGCATCGAAGTATTGCGCAGCACAATCAACAACCTGATAGAAACCCGCCGTCTGCTGAAAAACAAATTCAGCGGAGCACAAGAACAAAGCGACAAAGTGCAAGAAGTGAAAGTGAATTCATCAGACGAGATACTGATGGAACGCATCATGGCTGTCATTAACGAAAATTTGGCAGACCCTGCACTCAGTGTGGAAATGGTAGCAAACAGCATAGGAATCAGCCGTGTACACCTGCACCGGAAACTAAAAGAGCTGACCAACCTATCCACCCGCGACTTCATACGCAACATCCGTATGCAACAAGCCGCCAAACTATTAAAAGAAAAACGGCTCTCCATTTCAGATGTAGCCTATGCGGTAGGCTACAGTAACCTTTCTCATTTCTCGAACACGTTCAAAGAACTGTTCGGGGAAACTCCGAAAGAATACACGCAAAAACTGCATGGCAATGAAAATAATGATGTGTCCCCAACTGAAGAAACACCTGAAGCTTCAAAAGAGCAGCCTCAAAAACAACCGGCTAAACAGAAACCGGCTCGAAGCAAAGCGAAAAAGAAAAACGAAGGTACACAAAGTGCCGACACATAAAAAAGAATGAATGAAATGCAAACATTCATATAAAAAACAGGAAACAAATAGAGAGAATGGAATAAAATTCGTTATATTTGTATCAAAAACAAAGTAAATGGGACATCATCAATTAGACAAATTAGACGAGCAGATTCTGCGACTGATAGCAGACAATGCACGCATCCCGTTCTTGGAAGTAGCACGGGCTTGTAATGTATCGGGAGCCGCTATTCACCAGCGCATCCAGAAGCTAATCAATCTGGGCATACTGAAAGGGTCAGAGTTTATCATCGACCCTGAAAAAATCGGATATGAAACATGTGCTTACATCGGATTATACCTGAAAGACCCAGAACAGTTCGATTCGGTGACAGAAGCGTTGAAACTTATTCCGGAAGTAGTGGAATGTCATTTCACAACCGGACAATACGATTTGTTCATCAAGATTTATGCGAAAAACAACCACCACTTGCTGAATATCATCCACGATAAACTGCAACCGTTAGGACTTTCACGCTCGGAAACCATCATTTCCTTCCGTGAAGCCATCAAGCGCCAGATGCCGATACAAAATATAGGAGAAGAGGAAGAATAATAAATGAAGCATCAAGAATGAAGAATGAATTGGACATTCAAGGCAAATCGATTCTTCATTCTTGATGCTTCATTCACCCTTTATTTCCTCAAAATCGATATACTCACCTTCGTCCTCATCAAAAACCTTTTTCCGGACTTTTCCCTTTTGTTGTGAATATTGCGTATTTCCTTGAGACGTTTCTTCCGCATAAGCCGTACTCCGGCCTGCATTCCCTTTAGTTGTGTTTCCTGTCATTTTGCGTCCGAATCCAAATATCGTACGGAGCACTTTAGACAACAAAACCAATCCGATAATGAAAATTATCAGAAGAAAGAAAAATATAAATCCTAATATGTGAAACATAGCTATTGGCTTTGGGTTTATTAAAGAACAACAATAACCGTGCCAACGATTGTTGTATTATGATTTTTTACGAGTCACAAGAGACCAAAGTATATACCATACGATTACGGCCGCAAATCCACACAACCGGAACAATACAAGTAAAGGGATACTGACAATCAGAAAGATATAGCTCACTTTATTGTGTTTCCACGACAAATCCTTGAACTTCAAAGAAAACATGGGCACCTCTACTACCAGCAAAAGCGACATGACTACCACCAACACAAACAAATAGAGGGCGTTGAAATGAGAAGAAACCAAAAAGGAATGACCACCTGTCACCAACGAAGCCCAAAACAATGCATTGGCAGGAGTAGGCACCCCGATAAAAGAGCTGGTCTGGCGTTCGTCTATATTAAATTTCGCCAAACGCAACCCGGAAAATACCGCTATAAGAAAGGCCGTATAAGGCAATACCGGACGCAAACACTGAATAAAGCCGGGATAATGCACTTCCTGGAACAAAGAAAAAGCGATAGCGGCCGGAGCCAAACCAAACGTTATATCATCGGCAAGTGAATCCAACTCTTTACCGATGGAAGAAGAAACATGAAGCAAGCGCGCCATCATTCCGTCAAAGAAATCGAAGACCGCACCGATTACGATAAAGATGAACGCCCAAGCATATTCACCTTGAAATGCCATACATGAAGCGACACAGCCTGAAAACAAGTTGCAGCAAGTCAACGTGTTCGGAATGTTCCGGATAATTGCGTTTGCCATTTTTCCTTTCCTCCTTGATTAACTGTTATTTTAATTTGGCTATTACCGTTTGGTTACCTACTGTCTTTTGCCCCATACGCACACATATTTCTGTACCTAACGGCAGATAGACATCTACACGCGAACCAAACTTGATAAATCCCATGTGTTCATCAATATAACATTCTTCTCCTACTTCAGCATAAGTCACAATACGCCGTGCCACCGCCCCTGCTATCTGACGTGCCATCACCGTATGCCCTTCGGGAGTCTCAATCACGATGGTCGAACGCTCGTTTTCGGTACTTGCCTTCGGAAGCCAGGCTTTCATAAAACGGCCATTCTGATGGGAAACATGCTTCACGGTTCCGTCTACAGGATACCAATTGGCATGTACGTTGGTGATACTCATGAAAATAGATACCATCAGCCGGCGGTCGTGAAAATATTCGTGCTCTTCCACCTCTTCTACCACTACCACCTTTCCATCGGCAGGCGCAACGACAATTTTCTCCGTATCCTTATTGAAAAGACGTATCGGACAACGGAAGAAATTAACCATCATCAGGTACAAGACCATACTGCCCGCGGCCACAATATAAAAAGGCCAACGCCACACTACTCCCCAGTAAAGTCCTGCATTTATAATAAGGAGTATAAGAGCCGCCGTCACCAAGATATGAGTCCCTTCTTGGTGCAATCTGATTTTCTTTATCTTTTTTCTTATCTTATTCATACTTACAGTTATGCTTGAGACAATGGGGTCTGGATTTTTTCATCGTGCAAAAATATAGTTAATTTATCTACCCTGCAAATAAACGGTTTAGAAATTACCGCTTTCTTTCTTTTTTAAACAAAATATAGACGGTTTGCGAATTTATTTTTGATTCTTGCCGTAAACTCGGTATCTTTGGGGTGAATTTTATCAGTAAACGAATTATGCAAGATTTTGTTCATCTACACGTCCACACCCAATACTCGATTTTGGACGGGCAAGCGTCTATACCCCGTTTAGTCGACAAAGCGATAGCCGACGGAATGAAAGGCATCGCCATCACCGACCATGGTGATATGTTCGGCATTAAAGAGTTCTTCAATTACGTAAACAAGAAGAATGGGGGGACGAATGGCGAAATAAAAGACCTGAAGAAAAAGATTGCGGCAATAAAAAACGGCAAGCAAGAATCGGAAAACCCGGAAGCGGATATAGCCGCTTGCCAGGAACAAATGGAAGCTGCCCAAAAGAAACTGTTCAAACCGATTATCGGATGTGAAATGTATGTAGCCCGAAACCGGTTGACCGACCGGAACGGAAAGACAGACCAAAGCGGCTACCACCTGGTCGTATTGGCAAAGAACCTGAAAGGCTATCACAACCTCATCAAGCTGGTCTCGAAAGCATGGACACAAGGTTTCTACATGCGTCCGCGTACCGACCGCGTGGAACTGGAAAAATACCACGAAGGACTTATCGTCTGCTCGGCTTGCCTGGGCGGGGAAGTGCCCCGGCGCATTACCGCAGGACAATTCGCCGAAGCGGAAGAAGCAATCCAGTGGTATAAAAACCTGTTCGGCGACGATTACTATTTGGAGCTTCAACGCCATAAGGCTACTGTAGCACGAGCCAATCACGAAACCTACAAACTGCAGGAAACGGTCAACAAAAAGCTGATTGAGTACGCTAAAAAATACGACATCAAATTAGTATGCACCAACGACGTGCATTTCGTTGACGAAGAAAATGCCGAAGCCCACGACCGCTTGATTTGCCTGAGCACAGGAAAAGACCTGGACGACCCGAAGCGAATGCTTTACACCAAACAAGAATGGATGAAGACACGCCAAGAGATGAACGCCATTTTCAGCGATGTGCCCGAAGCATTGGCAAACACGTGTGAAATATGCGATAAAGTGGAATTCTACTCGATAGACCACGCCCCCATCATGCCGACCTTCGCCATTCCGGAAGACTTCGGTACGGAAGAGGAATACCGCAAGAAATATACGGAAAAAGACCTGTTCGATGAATTCACACAAGACGAAAACGGAAATGTCGTCATGAGTGAATCCGACGCCCAAGCCAAAATAGAGCGCTTAGGAGGATATGAAAAATTATACCGTATCAAACTGGAAGCCGACTATTTGGCCAAATTGGCATACGAAGGCGCACACCGCCGCTATGGAGAAGAATTAACCGATGAAGTGAAAGAACGCATCAAGTTTGAGCTGCACATCATGAAAACCATGGGATTCCCCGGCTACTTCTTGATTGTGCAAGACTTCATCGCTGCCGCACGCAACCAACTG